>ERZ802831.304-NODE-304-length-25665-cov-12.0865_pt1 | contig 25665 bp, 25 predicted proteins | sample MGYA00345655_ERZ802831 | MGnify/ENA primary metagenome ERZ802831 (study PRJEB30503, sample SAMEA104212376) | marine metagenome | biome: Westerlies Biome; feature: [SRF] surface water layer (ENVO:00010504) within the epipelagic zone...; material: water...
TCAGCAGGAGCTTCATCAGCAGAAGCCTCTTCAGCTTTAGCTTGATCCTTGGCTTTAGTTTCTTCTAATTTCTTCTTTCTGTATTCTTCCTCTCTAAGTCTGGCTTCTTTTTTGTTAGATTCAAGCGAAGCATTCATATCTTCAATTTTTTTCTCAATTTTAGAGCTCTTTTCTTTCATCCATTTATCAAATCTTTTCTTTGCCTCAGCTTCAGTAAAAGCTCCTTTTTTAACTCCACCATCTAAGTGTTTTTTTAGTAATACTCCGGTATATGATAAAATTGTTTTAGCTGTGTTTGTAGGTTGAGCACCCTTTTCAAGCCAACTTAATGCAGAATCAAAATTTAAATCTATTGCTGCTGGTTTCTGATTTGGATCATAAGTACCTATTTTTTCTAAATATTTACCATCTCTTTTTGATCTTGAATCTGCTGCAACAATCCAATAAAAAGGTTTACCTTTTTTTCCATGTCTTTGAAGTCTTATTTTTACTGCCATAACTTTAATATTTTAGGTACTCGACCTAGGTTACTAATTTTAGAAAGCAAATTTAACAAAATATATCATAACAGATACCCTTTAAGTTAAACTTGATTTAAATAATCACTATATATTTTTATTTAGATGTGTATTTGACTAATTTTGAATATAAAATTTAAAAGATGGATTATTCAAAAGAATTTAAGGAATATGCTACGAAACATCATGGAGTTAGCTCCACTTATTATGACAAAATTATTAGTAGTATGACTCCATATATTATCGAGGAGAGGCAATTAAATGTTGCTCAGATGGATGTTTTTTCAAGATTGATGATGGATCGTATTATGTTTCTTGGAACAGCAATAACTGATAGTGTTGCAAACGTTATACAAGCACAATTACTTTTTCTACAAAGTACTGATTCATCTAGGGATATTCAAATGTATATAAACTCCCCAGGAGGAGGAGTATACGCTGGACTAGGTATATATGATACTATGCAGTATATAAAGCCAGATGTTGCAACTATATGTACAGGTTGTGCTGCTTCTATGGCTGCTGTTCTTTTATGTGCAGGAAAAAAAGGTAAAAGGTCTGCGCTAAAACATTCAAGGGTCATGATACATCAGCCTTTGGGTGGAGCCTCAGGTCAAGCAACAGATATTGAAATTACAGCAAGAGAAATTTTGAAGCTAAAAGATGAGTTGTATAAAATTATATCAAAACACTCTGGTCAAACATTTAAAAAAGTTAATGCTGATAGTGATAGAGACTATTGGATGAAATCAGAAGAAGCTTTAAAATATGGAATGATTGATGAGGTCTTAAATAAATAGGTATGACTGAGGAAGAAATTCTATGTTCGTTTTGTGGAAGGACTAAGTCTCAAACTAAACTTCTTATTGCAGGCTTAGATGCTCATATTTGTGATATATGTATTACTCAAGCAGATATAATTCTTAAAGATGATGATACAGCTAAAGAATCAGATGAATTTTCTGTTGATTTAAAACCACCAAAAGAAATTAAGAATTTCCTTGACCTACATGTTATTGGCCAAGAACAAGCAAAGAAAACTCTCTCAGTTGCCGTATACAATCATTATAAAAGAATAAATCAAAAGCAGATACTAGATGATATTGAAATTCAAAAAAGTAACCTTTTACTAGTAGGCCCTACTGGGACTGGAAAAACTCTTTTAGCTCAAACAATATCAAAGTTTTTAAATGTACCCATTGCCATTGTTGATGCCACAGTTTTAACTGAAGCAGGTTATGTAGGAGAAGATGTTGAAAGTATTTTAAGCAAGCTTCTTCAAGCGGCTGATTTTGACGTTGATAAAACTGAAAATGGCATAGTTTTTATTGATGAAATTGACAAAATTGCTAGAAAAAGTGATAATCCATCGATAACAAGAGATGTCTCAGGTGAAGGTGTTCAGCAGGCTCTCCTTAAATTACTTGAAGGAACTTCTGTCAATGTTCCACCAAAAGGAGGAAGAAAACATCCTGATCAAAAATTTATTGAAATTAATACTTCAAATATCTTATTTATTGCTGGCGGGGCATTTGATGGTATAGATAAAATTATTAAAACAAGACTTAATCTTCAATCAATTGGATTTAAATCATCAGATAAAAAAGTTGTTAATGATAATGATGAAAATATATTAAAATTTATCAATCCGCATGATATTAGATCTTATGGATTAATTCCTGAAATAATTGGGAGAATGCCAGTAATGTGTCATTTAAATCCTTTGTCAAAAAATGCTTTGAGAGATATAATGACCTTACCTAAGAATGCTCTTATTAAACAATACAATAAGTTATTTGAAATGGATGGAATTCATTTTTCAATTACTCCAGGAGCTATTGATTATATTGTTGATAAAGCATTTGAATTTAAAATTGGAGCTAGAGGATTAAGAACTTTATGTGAAACTATTTTAAATGATGCAATGTTCAATTTGCCCAACTCTGATATAAAAGAACTCAAGATAACAAAAGCTTACGCTGATCAAAGACTTCAACATATAGATATATCTCACCTTAAAGCAGTTTCTTAATTCATTTTAATTAGTTCATCAATATATTCTCTAGAATTAGAGAGTCTGGGTATCTTATTTTGTCCTCCAAGCTTATTTTTTGAAGCAAGCCAATCGTAAAAAAGATTTTTTCTTGCGATAATAATATTTGGAATTTGTAGGGTTGAGTTTTTATGTCTTTTTGCCTCATAATCTGAATTTAGACTTTGCAGATTTAAATCTAATATTTCAATAAACTTGTCAATGTCTTGAGGTTCTTTTTTAAATTCAATTAACCACTCATGCGCACCTTTTGTTTTACTTCCCATGTATATTGGTCCAACGGTGTAGTCTGATATTTCAGCTTTTGTTAGATCAGCAGTCACAGATAAAGCTTTTTCAGCATTTTCAATTACAAGTTCTTCACCAAAAACATTAATGAAATGTTTGGTTCTTCCTGTCACCTTAAGTCTAAGAGGATTTAAACATGTGAATTTTATTGTATCACCGATTTTATATCTCCACAGGCCAGAGTTTGTTGTGATAATCATTGCATAATTTACATTAAGTTTTACGTCAGCTATTGAAACTATTTCTTGTTCAGACCCATTTGTTGGTATAAATTCATAAAAAATACCATAGTCAAGCATAAGTAGTAATTCATCAGAATTATTCTGATCTTGAATAGCAAAAAATCCCTCTGATGCATTATATATTTCAAAATATTTAAAGTCTTTCGAAGGAAATAAATTTCTATAAAGCGATTTATATGGTTCAAAACTTACACCACCATGAAAATATACTTCCGCATTATTCCAAATTTCAAGGATATTGTCCTTGCCTGTTTTTTCAATTACTTTCTGGAATAACGAAAGCATCCATGATGGAACTCCAGCAAAACTGGTAACTCTTTCATTAATTGATTCATTAATAATAGCTTGAACTTTATCTTCCCATTCAGGAATAAGTGAAACTTTTGAACTAGGGGTGCTACTTAATTCTGCCCAAAAAGGTAGGTTATCAATTATAATTGCTGATAAATCTCCATAGTAGCTACTATTATTCTCATAAATATCTCTTGACCCACCAAGTCTTAAACATTTACCTGCAAGTAATTGTGAATTTATATTATTATTAAAATATAGAGAGAGCATATCTTTTCCAGCTTTGTAATGACAATCATCTAAAGATTCAAAACTAATAGGAATAAATTTGCTCTTTGCATTTGTAGTTCCACTTGATTTTGCAAACCATTTTACTGATGTGCGCCAAAAAATATTTTGTTCCCCTTTTCTATTTCTTTCAATATCATCGTATATATCTTCATATGCAACTATGGGAACTCTCTCTTTGAAATCATTATAATGTCTAATTGTCTTAAAATCAAACTTTTTTCCAATTTCAGTATCTACTGAATAAACAATCAATTTTCTTAACACTTCTTGTTGAACTTCAATTGGATAATCTTTAAATAATTCAATTTGACTTATTCTTCTTTTTAAAAAAAAAGATGCGACTGAATTAAAAATTGGAATTGGCATGGAATGTATATATTTAACATAAAAATAGTAAACATTAAATTATGTTTTCAGGAGTATTAAAAAAAATGATATCTATATATGATAATCCTGTTAGATACATCCTTGACTTTGAAAATGATTTTTTACTAATAAATCAATTAGTTGGAAAAAATCTATCAATTCATAAAATAGGATACTGTTGTTTGTCTTGTTCTGAAAACTTAGAAATTTTTGCAAATGGATTTTGTAAAAAATGTTTTTTTGAATCCCCTATGTCAGGGGATTGGATTATGAAGCCTGAATTAAGTAAAGCGCATTTAGGTGTTGAAGACAGAAATATTGATTATGAAAAGAAAATTCAATTACAGAGTCATATTGTTTATCTGTCTAAGACTAGTGGAATAAAAGTAGGTGTAACAAGATCTAATAATATGACTTCTAGATGGATTGATCAAGGAGCCGTCGAAGCGATTCAATTAATAGAGGTGCCTAATAGATATCTTGCTGGGGTTGCAGAAGTAAAACTCAAAGATAAGTTTTCCGATAAAACAAACTGGCGTAAAATGTTAACTAGTAATATCGATGAGTCAGATATTATTTACGATAAAAAAATTGCATTTGAAGCTTTAGGTTCTGATTTTAAAAAATATTTTAAAATCAACAGTCAGTTGAAAAAATTTAATTATCAAATTCAGCAGCCTGTTGAAAGTGTTAAGTCTGTAAGTTTAAAAAAGTCCAATGATGTTGAGGGAAAATTAATTGGAGTTAAAGGTCAGTATTTAATTTTTGAAGACTCAAGTGTTTTTAATGTTAGATCAAATGAAGGTTTTCTTGTAGAAATTTCAATTTCTAATTGAATAACTGATTAACTTCTTCATCGTTTAAGTCTCTGTATTCTCCAATTTCTATATCAAGGTGAATTTTCATAATTCTTATCCTTTTTAATTTAATAACCCTAAAGCCAAGAACTTCACACATTCTTCTGATCTGTCTATTCATACCTTGAGTTAATACAATTTTGAAACGATTCTCATGAATCTTCTTGACATAACATCGTTTTGTCATTTTTCCCATAATCCTGACTCCTCTTCTCATTTTTTCAATAAACTCACTAGAGATTTTTTTATCTACAGTCACAACATACTCTTTCTCCTTTTTATTTTCTGCTCTAAGAACATTATTTACAATATCCCCATCATTTGTAAGTAAAATAAGGCCTTCACTTTGCTTATCTATTCTTCCAATTGTAAAAAGTCTTTCTTTATGATTAATAAAGTCAATAATATTATCTTTTATTTTGTGACTTCCAGTACATTCAATTCCAACAGGCTTATTAAATGCTATATATACTCTCTTTTTATCTTTATATTGAATTATTTCACTGTCAACTGAGATTTCATCTTCAATATTTACTTTAGAGCCAAGAACTGCTGGACTCCCATTTATATATACACGACCATCAGAAATATATTCATCAGCTTTTCTTCTTGAACAAAATCCAACTTCACTTAAATATTTATTTATTCTCTTTTTGTTCAATTAAGTTAACTTTATTTCCTCTCCTACTTTTAGATTGAATTTTTTTCTAAATATCCAGACACATAAGTATAAAAGAGGTGTATCTAAAATTGCAACCATTAGCTTAAATAAAAAACCTGATACAATTAATACTAAAAATTTATCTTGTGGAAGTATCCCAAAAACTATTAAAAGTGATACTATAGTGAAAGTATCTATAAATTGAGAGGTAAAAGTTGAAAAATTATTTCTTAACCAAAGATGCTTCCCCTTTGTTAATCTTTTCCAGAAATGATAAATTCTAATATCTACAAATTGGGCAAATAAATATGTTAGCATTGATGCTAATACTGCTAAAGGGGCATTTAGAAAAACACTATTAAAAGTAGCATCATCAATAGGAGAACCCTCTATAGCTGGCACTTGACTTGAAATAAATATTAATCCAATTGAAAAAATTGATGCAAATATCCCTGTTATTACTACTTGATCTGCTTTCTTTTGTCCATAAATTTCAGATATTAAATCAGTAATCAAAAAAGTCAAAGGATAGGGAAGTATACCCACTGATAACTCAAAAAGTTTTACTCCCATTAAATTAATATCAAAAGGATACCAATAAAATATTTTAGTAAATATTAAATTTGATGCTACAAGAGATGTAATAAATAATCCAGCTAGTATTAAATAGATTTTATTAGCTAGTGAAATTTGATTAGGTTTCATAATATTTTAAATTTATGAGTCAGATTTATTTATCAATAGGCAGTAACAAAGGTAATCGATATTCTTATATAAAAGAATCGTTGGACATGATAAGAAAAGACGTTGGGGATATTGAACTAATATCAAAAATATATGAGACCAAAGCTTGGGGATTTGAATCAGATGATTTTTTAAATCTATGTATACTAGTTAGATCAAAACTATCTCCAGATGAACTTTTGATAAATTTGAAATATATTGAAAATAAGATTGGACGTAAGTTTTACTCACACAAAATAAAAGCTAGAGAAATTGATATTGACATTTTATTTTACTCAACTAAAATTATAAATAAAAAAGGATTGATAATTCCCCATCCTAGATTAGAGATTAGAAACTTTGTTTTAGTTCCATTAAATGACATAGCAAGTAGCTTTAATCATCCGATTTTAAATAAATCTATTAAACAGTTATTAGAAGTTTCAACTGATAATGATTTACCTAAGAAGACATTATTGAATCTTTCTTAAACCCCATGTTTGCAGAGAGGATATATTATTAGTACAATTTTCAAGGCTTAAATTCCTGATCTTATGGATAGGGTTTCCACCTCCACCTTCTCTTGAGTTCTCAGAGACTGTTAGGCATAAATTAGGATCACTATTTAGAGATATTTTCCCATTTGTGTTTAAAGAGAATTTTTGGTTTTCATTTTTGTCACAAGTTTTTAGTTGAATCATTGATGAACTTTCAGGATTTTCTACTTCCATACATACATCAAAAAAGGGCATATAAAATTCATTTTCTTGAATTCTACTTTGATCAAATTTTTGATCAACTGATATTTCACCTTGATAAGAGTAGCAAGTATGAGCTTGAAGTCCATTTTCAGGATTAGCATTAGATTTAGAACCCTTAATATCTATACAATAACCTCTGTTATCATCAAGATTTTCAAGTAAGTAGATTTCATAATTTTCATAAGATATTTCATCTAATTCAATTGATAATTCTTCTTGACTTATGTTAATTTCTTCTTGAGATTTTTTTGAACAAGAAATAAATACAAGAAAAAGGATAATTGTAAACCTCATATTAAATCTCTGTTTTTAGAAAAAAGTCCCAAAGAACAATACCTGCAGCGACAGATACATTTAAGGAATGTTTTGTACCCACCTGAGGTATTTCAACAACTTGATCTGAAACGTTAATTATATCATCATCAACCCCATCTACTTCATTACCAAATATAAATGCATATTTAGAATCACTTTTTGGATTGAATTTTTCAATTTTTAGAGATTTATCAGCTTGTTCAATTGAAATAATTTTTACTCCTTTTTTCTTTAATTTTTCGATTGTATAGATTATATCATTAGAATATTCCCAATCAACCGAGTCTGATGAACCTAAAGCAGTTTTTTCCATTTTTAGATTATCGGGGGTAGCTGTATACCCTGAGATAATTATTTTTTCAATTAAGAATGAGTCAGATGTTCTAAAAATTGACCCAACATTATGGATACTTCTAATATTGTCAAGAATAACTATTGCTGAAGTTTTTTTTGATTTTTTGAACTCACTAACTGACTTTCGGTTTAACTCAGTATTTTTTAATTTTCGCATTAGAGTAAAAATAAAAATATTTACATTAGCACAAATACAAATTTGTGACTAAAGCTACTAAAATCACTCCTTTAATGAAGCAGTATAATGATATTAAATCTAAATATCCTAATACTATACTTTTATTTAGGGTTGGTGATTTTTATGAAACTTTTGGTAAAGATGCTATTCTTGCTTCAAAGGTTCTTGGTATTGTTTTGACCAAAAGAGGTGCAGGATCAACTAGTGAAACTGAGCTTGCAGGCTTTCCTCACCATTCAATTGAAAATTATTTACCAAAACTTGTTAAAGCAGGTTATAGAGTTGCAATATGTGATCAACTTGAAGATCCTAAGCTTACAAAGAAGATTGTCAAAAGGGGTGTAACAGAAATAGTCACACCTGGAATTGTAATAAATGATGGTGTTTTAGATCAAAATAAAAATAATTTTTTAGCGTCAATATACTTTGAAAAAAATGAATGTGGAATTTCTTTTTTAGATGTCTCAACTGGTGATTTTTTTGTCTCTCAAGGAGATTTTAAATTAATAGATCAGTTAATAGCAAATTTCTCACCTAACGAAATTTTAGTTTCTAAACCATCAAAGAAAAAATTTAAAGAGTTGTTAGGTAATTCATATAATATTTATCCTCTTGATGATTGGGTATTTGACAATTTATATTCTAAAAATAAATTACTAAATCATTTCAAAACAAAAAGTTTAAAAGGATTTGGTGTTGAGCAGATTAAACTAGGAGTTGTAGCTGCTGGATCAATAATTCACTATTTGGATGATACTGAGCACAATAATTTGAGTCATATTTCAAACCTTCAAAGAATCTTTCCAGATTCATATGTTTGGATGGATAAATTCACAATGAAAAACCTTGAATTATTTAAATCAAACTCACCAAATGGACATGATTTTTCTAATACAATTGGTGACACCATTACAAGTATGGCTTCTCGAAAGTTAAAAAGTTGGATAGCATTCCCTCTTGTAAATAAAAAAGAGATAATAAAAAGACAACAATTAGTATCCTCCATAATTGATGATGCAGATATTTCAGACATGCTTGATATAAATCTAAATAGCATTTCTGATGTAGAGAGGCTAATGTCAAAAATTGCTACATATAAAGTATCACCAAGAGAATTGGTTTATCTAAAAAATTCCTTGGAGAATATAAAATTAATTAAAGAGTCATTGATAGGTGTCAACGGAACTCTCAAAAATTTTGGAAAATCAATACCAAATTCAAAATTAATTATTAGCCAAATATCAAAAACTTTAAAAGAAGATTCACCAGTTTCAATTCTCAAAGGCGACTTTATAAATGATAATTTTTCAAAAGAACTTGATTCATTAAGAGAAATAAGGTCCTCAGGTAAGGAATATTTAAATCAGATTCTTGAGAGAGAAACTCTTAAAACTAAAATACCATCTTTAAAAATATCATTTAATAATGTTTTTGGATATTACATTGAAGTTAGAAATACCCATAAAGATAAAGTTCCTGAAGATTGGATCAGAAAACAAACCCTAGTCAGTGCTGAGAGATATATAACTCAGGAACTAAAAGAGTATGAAGAAAAAATAATTAATGCTGATGAAAAAATCAAAGACCTGGAATTAAAACTTTTTCTAAAACTTTTAGATAATCTTCAAGACTCTCTTTTTACATTAAAATTAATTTCAGAAAAAGTTTCAATAATTGATATTTTAAATTCATTTTCTAAAAGGGCAGTAAAGTTCGAATATTCATGTCCAGAAATTATTAATCAAAAAAAAATAGAAATCATTCAGGGAAGACACCCAGTAATAGAGGCAAACCTTCCTCATGGAGATAAATATGTCCCAAATGATATTCTATTAGATAAAGACCAACAAATAATAATGATTACCGGTCCAAATATGTCAGGAAAATCGGCAATATTAAGGCAGACAGCATTAGTTACAATTTTAGCTCAAATCGGAAGTTTTGTTCCAGCTAAGAAAATGAGATTCTCTATAGTTGACAGAATATTTACAAGGGTAGGAGCAAGTGACAACATATCTATGGGAGAATCAACATTTATGGTAGAAATGAATGAGACTGCTTCAATTCTGAATAATTTAACAGAAAACAGTTTAATTCTTCTAGATGAAATTGGTAGAGGCACTAGTACATATGATGGAATATCAATTGCATGGGCAATTGCTGAATTCCTACATGAAAATAAACTTAAACCTAATGTACTTTTTGCAACTCACTATCATGACCTAAATGAAATGGAATCAATTTTTAAAGGAATAAAAAATTATAATGTCAGTGTTAAAGAGACAAATGATAATGTAATATTTTTAAGAAAGCTAGTAAAAGGTGGAAGCAATCATAGCTTTGGTATTCATGTTGCAAAGATGGCAGGAATGCCAAAACTTGTTCTTGACTCTGCAAAAAACAAATTAAAATTAATGGAGAGTGTTAACTCAATCGTACAAAAAGGGGGCAAAGAAGATGATAACTTTCAATTGAGCTTTTTTGATATTGAAGATCCAAAGATGCAAGAAATTAGAAAAATTATTGAAAATTTAGATATTGATAATCTAAGTCCAGTCGAGGCATTAATAAAGCTTAATCAAATAAAAAAAGAAATAAAAGGTGAAGATTGATTTACATGGAAAAACTCATCCTGAAAGTCTAGAGCTTATTGAAGAATATATGCTCTTAAATTCAGTAAAAGGTAGTGTTAGTCTTCATGTTATAACAGGGAACTCTCCTATGATGCAAAAAAAAATTATTAATCAAATTTGTAAAAAGTATGGTTTTTCCTACTATATTCCATCCCATAATCCAGGCGAAATGATCATTCAATATGAGAAGTTATAAAATATTTTTTTGAAAAAATCTCTAACTTTCATAAAGACACGATTCTATCAGTTTGTCTAAATTGATTTAAATATTTTGATGCATTAAATTTATCTTTATCTATATGTAAATAACTAAATTATTTTAAATTTGCAGTTCTGCGAAAGTAGCTCAGTTGGTAGAGCATCACCTTGCCAAGGTGGAGGTCGCGGGTTCAAATCCCGTCTTTCGCTCAAATTGCTCGAGTGGTGGAATTGGTAGACACGTTGGACTTAAAATCCAATGAGCAGTAATGTTCGTGCGGGTTCAAGTCCCGCCTCGAGTACTTGAAAAGCCTCCTTTTGGGGGGCTTTTTTTTTATTCTAATAATAATCGTAAATTCAGCGCTCAAACAAAAAAAATTAACTAAAAATTTATTTATGAAAAATATTTTCGCACTATTACTAACAATGTCATTTTTTCTTGCTAATTCTCAAGATGTAGAGGAAATTATAAATAACTATATTGAAATAACCGGTGGAATTGATGCATATCAAGAACTTGAAGGTTATAAAATATATGCTTCTGTAAACCAGCAAGGATTGGAAATTCCCATAGAAATAATTCAATTAAAAAAAGGTAGGACTAGTTTAAAATTATCACTACAAGGTCAAGAAATTAAACAAGGTGTTTTTGATGGTGAAGTTCTTTGGTCTACTGGTTTTCCTGATTTTAAGCCAGTAAAAAGTGATGATGAAGATGTAATTAATTTAAAAAATGAACTTAAAGATTTTCCTGATCCTTTTGTAGTCTATAAAGAATTAGGTTATTCTGTTGAGCTCGATGGAACTGAGGACTTTGAAGGCACTGAGGTGAATGTTATAAAACTTACAAAAACTCCTGTATTAGTTGATGGTGAAGAATTTCCAAATATAGATTATTGGTTATTTGATGCTGAGGATAATATTCCATTAGCTGTCAGATCTGAAATCCTGGAAGGACCTGCAAAGGGTTTTATTGAAGAACAAAGATTTAGTGATTATCAAGAGGTTGAAGGAATATACTACCCTTTTTCATTAACATTTGGAGTAAAAGACCAACCAGGAGGACAAACTTTTGTTGTCGAAAAGATGGAAATTAATCCAGAAATTGATGAATCTGAGTTTTCCTTTCCTGATGACGAAATACAGGAATAAACAATTAAAATAATTTAACTATGAAAAAACTTAAATCTTTTTTATTACTAAGTGTTTTTCTCTCTCTAAATTTGTTTTCTCAAAATGATGAGTTTATTGATTTAGAGGATTATTATGGAGATATGACTGCAAGACAAATTGGTCCTGCTGTTATGAGTGGAAGGATAAGTGACATGGAAAACCATCCAACTGATCCTATGATTATTTATACAGGAACAGCTGGCGGCGGCGTATGGAAATCAAATAATGCAGGCACAACTTTTAGACCTATTTTTGATGATCACTCCCAGTCAATTGGTGCGGTTGAATTAGATCCTAACGATCCTGATAATATAATTTATGTTGGAACCGGAGAACCTTGGCCTAGAAATAGTGTATCTATAGGTGACGGTTTGTATAAATCAATAGATGGAGGAAAATCTTGGTTAAATATTGGCTTCAAAAATTCTGAGAGAATTTCTGATGTAATAGTTAATCCTGATAATTCAAATGAGGTTTATGTAGGAGTTTTAGGAGCTTTGTGGTCAGATAGTGAAGAAAGAGGTGTTTTTAAATCCTTAGATGGTGGTGAAACTTGGGAAAATATATTGTATGTAAATCAATCCACTGGTTCAGCAGATCTTACACTAGATCCAAATAATTCAGATATTATATATGCATCAATGTGGGAATTCAGAAGAGGACCATGGTTTTTTGAATCAGGTGGAGAAAGTAGTGCTCTTTATAAATCTACAGACGGCGGAGAGTCATGGGAAAAAATCCATAATGGTTTTCCTGAAGGAAAACTTGGAAGACTTGCTATTGCTGTTGCCAAAACAGATTCCAATATACTTTATACAGTTATTGAAGCAGAAAAAGATGAAGACAAAGGACTCTATAAAAGTTTTAACGGTGGAGAATCATGGGAACAAGTAAATAATGATTTCGGGATTACAGTAAGACCATTTTACTTTTCTAGAATTGTAGTTGATCCAAAAAATGAGGATATAGTTGTTAAAGCAGGTCTTTATGGATCAATCTCTAAAGATGGAGGTAAAACCTTTCAAGACCTTGGTTTCATGCATGCTGATATCCATGATATAGTTTTTGATATTAATAATTCAGATATTCTTTATGTTGGAACAGACGGTGGTGTGTATAGGTCATGGGATAAAGGAGTAACTATGGAAATAGTTGAAAATCTTCCATTATCTCAATTCTATCATGTTACTGTAGATGACAATAAACCCTATAATGTTTATGGGGGCTTACAAGATAATGGTTCATGGTATGCACCATCCTTTGCACCAGGTGGTATTTCAGCTAAACATTGGAATCCAGTAGGCCAGGGAGATGGTTTTAGAGTTTACAAGCATCCAAAAAAGAATATAATTTATTCTGAAATGCAAGGAGCTGAGAATGTTTGGAGATATGATGTAGATAATAACAGAGTTAAAACCATTCAACCATTAGAAGTTGAGGGATATGAAAAATTTAGATTTAATTGGAATGCACCTATCTCAACTAGTTTTCATAAACCGGATAGATTTTTTATTGGAAGTCAGTATCTTCATCTATCTGATGATATGGGTGATACATGGAAAATTATTTCTCCAGATTTAACTACTAATGACAAATCAAAACAAACGCAAAGTGAATCAGGAGGGCTTTCAATGGACAATTCAGGAGCTGAAAACCATACCACAATTTTTACTATTGCAGAGTCGCCTATTGATGAAAACGTAATATGGATCGGAACAGATGATGGTAATGTCCAGCTTACTACTGATGGAGGAAAATCATGGAGGAATCTAACATCAAATATTAATGGTGTTCCAAGTAATACATGGGTATACCATATTGAGCCAAGCGTTCACGATGTTGGTACTGCTTATGTTGTTTTTGATGGTCATACTACTGGAGATATGAAGCCATATGCATTAAAAACTGATGATTTTGGAATGAATTGGGAAGATATAATTCCTAATAATGATGTTTATGGATTTACTAGAAGTATTCAAGAAGACTATGGAAATCCAGATCTTCTTTTTTTAGGAACTGAATTTGGGTTATACATTTCAATTAATGGTGGTAATAAATGGAATAAATTTGAAAAAAATGTCCCACCCGTTGCTATTCATCATATAGAATTACAAAAAAATACTAATGATCTTGTATTAGCTACTCATGGAAGAGGTATAATTATTATAGATGATATATCTCCATTGAGAGAGATTAGTGATGAATCACTATCCAAAAAACTATACTTCTTTGAAGATGATGAATATATTATTTCAGACCTAGGAGGTTTTGCTGATAGTTTTGGAAGAGAGACACAATTCTTTGGTCCAAATTCTTCATTAAATGCTCAGATTAAATATCTACTCCCTAAAAGACATACTTTTGGAAAAATGACAATGGAAATTTTTGATGATAATGGAAAATTGGTTACGAAATTAAGTCCAGGTAAATCCAAGGGTATGAATTTTGTGACTTGGAATTACAGGATGAAGCAACCTAAAGTAGCAAAAGGAAAGACTCTTGCCCGTGGAGGATTGTCCTCACCGAGGGTTAAAGAAGGTCAATATGATATAGTTATAACTAAAGGAAAGGATAGTTTTACAAAATCTATATATGTATCTGATGACCCAAATACTGATTTAGATTCAGACGAAAAAAAATTAAAAATTGATACAACTATGAAACTATATAATTTGTCTGAGGAGTTAGCATATATTGTATATACAATTGATGAGATTTTGTCTTCTGATAATTTTAAAAAGGGTATTAAAAATAAGTTACAGACTCTAAAAGAATCGCTAGTAATAACTACAGGTGACAATTATGTTGGTCAAGCTGAAAATGAATTGAGAGAGGATCTACTTGATTTATTTTCAAAAATTTCAAGCAGTTATGACAAGCCATCTCAGAATGACATGGATAACTTGAACTTAGTTGTTGAGGAATACGATAATTTAAAAGGCGAATATGATAAAATAATTAAGAGAATTGACTTTAATGAAATAAACTTACTGTCTTTTGAAGATTTTCTAGAGAACTAGATCATTGCCTACTAATTTCTATAAAAGGGAGTCTTTTTGGCTCCCTTTTTTGTTAACATATTGGCTCAAATAGAGCATTTTTATAACTTGTAGTAATGAAAAAATCCCTAAAATGAAAATTGATGGTGCAGAAGTTTCTTGGTTTGCTCCGCTTTGTGATGGAGATGATGATTTCTTAGGGAACCGAAACCCTATTTATAAGAGTAGCTGGGAAAACACATCAAAAATTATAAAAACAGCAGATAAATTAGGTTTCAGAAATGTTCTTTGTCCCTCATCTTACCAAGTTGGTCAAGATACACTTTCATATGTTGCTGGTATGGCAACGGTTACAGAGCAAATAAATTTTTTAGCAGCTGTTCGTTGTGGAGAATTACACCCTCCAATGCTAGCTAGAACCATTTCCACTTTGGACCATATGCTCAAAGGTCGACTTACTATCAACATTATATCCTCTGACTTACCAGGAGTAAAACTTTCTTCATCCGAGCGATATTCTAGATCTAGAGAAGTAATAGAAATTCTTAAACAATCATGGACACAAGACAGACTAGAGTTTAATGGCAAATACTATCAACTAAGTTTACCAACAGATCCTGTAAAACCATATCAACAAAATGGTGGACCGCTTCTTTATTTTGGCGGCTATTCTCCTGATGGTATAGATTTGTGCGCTGAACATTGTGATGTTTATTTAATGTGGCCTGAAACAGAACAAAAACTTCAAGCGCTAATGAATGACATGTCAAATAAAGCCTCAGAGTATGAACGCTCTGTTCAATTTGGACTTCGTGTGCATGTTATAGTTAGAGAAACAGAGAATGAGGCTAGAGCTTATGCTAAAAACTTACTTTCAAAACTAGATTTGGATTTAGGAAAAGATATAAGAAACAGAGCACAGGACTCAGCCTCTTTAGGAGTAGCACGACAAGCTATGCTTAGAGAAGAAGCAGATAATCAACATTATGTAGAGCCAAATTTATGGACAGGGATTGGGCTAGCAAGGTCTGGATGTGGAGCAGCTATTGTTGGAGACCCAGACCAAGTCTTGGTAAAAATCAAGCGATATATGGATATGGGAATAAAATCATTTATATTTTCAGGATATCCACACCATCAAGAGTGTGAATTGTTTGCAAAATATGTTTTACCGAACATTAAAACAGTGTCTCTTCCAGAAGTTTTTGGAAGACGTCCCAAAAAAACACCTAACAGCCCCTTAGGCAGTGGAGTTAGAAAATAAGATATGCTAGACTTTATAATTGTTCTGTTTTATTTTTTCATAATTATGGCAGTAGCTCTTCGTGGAAAAGTCAAAGCAGACAGCTCAGCAGACGAGTATTTTTTGAGCTCAAGGAACCTTCCTTGGTATTCAGTTGCTCTTTCAACTATTGCAACAAATATTCAAGGATATCAATTTCTTGGTATGATGGGTTCTGCATATTTATTTGGACTAGCCCAAGCTAATCTTGAAATTAATGCAGTACAAGGAATATTAATTGGAGCATTCGTCTTTGTTCCTCTTTTTTTGCGTGAAAAAATTATGACAATAACACAGTTTATTGCTCAAAAGCTTGGCGAGAGAATAGCTTTATTCTACTCAATAGCTAACATAGCTTTGTTTGCAACAGTTACAATTGGGGCAGCTCTTTTTTGGGGAGCATATGCTGCAGAACTCGTTTTTGGAGAACAATTATCGGTTTTGCATTCAAATCGAATAGTTAGAATAGCAATATTGATTTTAATACTAGGAATATTTTCGGCCATATATACTTATTTAGGAGGTCTAAGTGCAGTTGTTAAAACAGATATTATACAATTTAGTGTGTTAATTATTGGTGGAATTGTGGTTTGTTTTACAGCAGTAAATCAGCTAGGGGGATGGGAACAACTTTATATAAAAACACCAGATAGAATGCATCTACATTTACCCTCAGATCATCCAACTTTACCATGGACTCATTTATTCGGATTATTCTTACTTAACATAAACTATTGGTGTGCTAATCAAACAGTAATGCAAAGAGCATTAGCAGCAAAAAGTGTTGCACACGCTCAAGCAGGTTTATTGGCTGGCGGCTTAATTAAATATTTGATGGCGATACTTATTATTATTCCTGGAATAGCACTTTATGGTATTTTAGGGGATAGTCTTGGCGAACCCGACATGGCATTTCCATACATTGTAAATACATATCTTCCAGTAGGAATAAAAGGTATTATACTTTGTGGATTATTCGCCTCTCTTATGAGCACTGTTGATTCAACTTTTAATTCACTTGCTACATTATGGTCAACAGATATTTATTCAAAATACATTAATAAAAAAGCGAGCGATAAAGAAAAAATAAAAGCTGGACAAAAGGCTATTTTATTTAGTTTAGGAACAGCACTGTTAATGGGGATGCTTTTATTATACTTAAAATTTGATGATCCTAATTCAGCATTTACGCACACCTTAAATAATCTTAGGTATTATATAAACTGTGGAATAGTAGTGCTAATTTGTAGTGCAGTTATTTTAATAAAGCCAAGGCAAGAAATTGTTCTATTTGCCTTTATTGCAACACTTCCAGTAAATATCTTACTTCAGATTTTTTTACCAGAAATAAATTATTTTGTGAGAGCTTTTTGGGTAATTTTTATAGGCTTATCTTTAACAACCCTGGCTAGTAGGGGACAATTTAATTCCTTATTATCATTATTTAGACCAGCAAATAATTTGACTAGAAATTTTGGATGGGTATTAGCTATTAGCCTTATTTTACTTCATATAATTTTCCATTAGAAGCTTACTTGTTAACTCGGATATGTAAAAGAAATATTTTTTTCTACAGTTTCAGATAATGTATGATGTACTGGACAATTAAAAGCGGCTCTCTCTAAAATAGTTCTAGTCTTATAATCGTATTCTTTTGGAAAAGTTAAATCAATATCAATTTTGGAAATTCTTCTGGGATTTGTTCCCATTGTTTTTTTAACAACTGCAGTAGTCCCTTTAATATCTATATTATCTCTCTCAACAGCAATTGCCATAATAGTTAATATACAGCTTGCTAAAGCAGTACATACCATATCAGTTGGGGAAAAGGTTTCACCAAGTCCGTGATTATCTTTTGGAGCATCCGTACTTATTTCAGATCCAGAGTCTAGATGAATTGCATTTGTTCTCAAATCTCCTTGATATTTAATTTCAAATTTGTTCATAATATGATATTTAACTTTTTCTTTTTCCTTCTTTTTTGATATTTTCTTTAGCTATTTCTATATGGACTAGATGATGTTTAGTATGCCATGCATACATTCCAACACTCTCGTGAAGAATAATATTTTTATCTCTTGCAGAATGGTAGTAAGTTTTTTTGAAGTCTTCTTCTGATAGGGTTTTAAGAAGTGAAACCCATTTTGCGTGTATTCCGTCAATAACTTTTAAGCTATCGTTGATATCTAAAACATTTGATTCTGAAGTAGTTAAAAATTCACTTACGTCATAGATCTTTATACTAGGATTATCTTCTAGTAGTGCATGCTTTGTTCTCATAAATGCATAAGTGTGAGTGTCAGAGTAGTGATGAATGATTTGAGCTATGTTCATTCCTCCATCCCTATAGGTTTTTTTTAAATCTGTTTTGTCAAGTCCTTCTACAGCGTCTTTAAGTTTCTGAGAAAATGACTCAAGTGTTTTAATATCTTCAACAGTTCTTGAAAAATTAAATTCAAGAATAGCTTTATATTTTCCGATAGGGAATTTTAGTTTTTCAATGTTTTCTTCCATGATAATTTTTAGTTAAGATTTGAGTAATCATAAATTAATTTTTCAACTATTTCTTTTGACTCGTCCTTATACTTAATTTCAAAAATTTTTGGTGAGTCGACCCATTTTGAAATATGATCAATATTTTTAGATGAGAACCTGTCAATCACTGTAACTCCTTCTTTCTTTAATGCGGCTGCATTAAATTGCTGTTCTATTTGAGCTTCAACAGGCACAACTAACATTGGTTTTCCAAGAAAAATTGCTTCAGATGTAGTTGCAAAACCTCCAGCACAAACAATTCCATAACACGAGGCAAATTTCTCTAAAAATAATTCTTCAGATAAAGGCTCAACATTAACTTGTGAAATAATTTCTTTTGATTTTGCATCAGGTGAAAAAATTGTCCATTTTTTGTTTTGTGGAAGCTGATTTATTATTTCAATTAAATTTGAAGGAGAGTAGGTCGGTAAATAAATAATAATTTCATCACTATTTGACACGTTCAGTTTCCTGACCTTATCTCTAATTATAGGAAAAAAAATTCTATCTGTATATTTTTTATAGTGATATCCATAACCAAGATTTGAAGGAATGATATACTTAATTGCATAAAGAACTATTGTTGAATAATTATTTGGCTTTGGAATATTTTTAAGCCCCATTGAATATTGATTAGTAAGCTCAAAACATTTAATATTTTTAAATTTAGCTGACCAGGCTGAAACAGGTTCAAAATCATTTATGATTAAGTCATATTTTTTTATAGGACAAGAAATGATTTCTTTAATGAACCTAAAATAGTTGTTTAAAAAAATTGTCTTTAACCAATTGACTGCTCCTGTATCGGTATAAAAAAATGTAAGTCCATGGTAATGATAAATAGGTTCCTCCTCCAATAAAAAATCATTTTTTGGACCACTTGTAATAATATCTATCTCTGCAATTTCTTTTAATGAGGGAATTATACTTTGAGCTCTAGCAAGATGTCCGTTCCCTGTAGTTTGGATTGAATAAAGAATTTTCATTTATCCTGAAGAATTTTAAACTCAGCAATAAGATCTTTATAAAGCTCCTTGTTTGTCATTTCAATTCTTGAGCTTTCATCATTTTTAAAATCTTTTTCTGTCCTTTTGTGCATATATATTGACCATTCATTGTTCACATATTCCAAGGAAGAAAGACTCTCAAGCCAATCTCCAGAATTCATATAAATTATTTCCTTACCATTTATCTCAAATGATTCAATCTTTGGAGTATGGATATGCCCACATACTACATATTTATATCCATTTTTTTCAGCTATTTCAGCTGCATTCCTCTCAAAATTTGCAAAATATTGAACTGCAGTTTTTACATTAGCCTTTATTACTTTTGAAAAGTTCAATCTTTTTCGACCTAGTGGTCTCATAATTTGTTTATTAACCCAACTATTAAAAATTATCATGTAGTCATAGAGGAATCCTGCGAGTTTTGTTAACCATGCAGTTTGAATAGAAAAATCAAAAACATCTCCATGGAACATCCAAACCTTACCTTCGGGAGTATCTAAAACAATTTGATTAACAATTTTAAAGTTTTGAATTTTAAAGTTTACAAACTTCCTAATTAATTCATCATGATTTCCAGTGACGTAATATATTTCTTTGCCCTCTGAAATTAAGTCAAGAAAATACTTTATTACTTTCATATGAGACGAAGGCCAGAAGCGTTTATTAAAAAGCATTATATCAACAAAGTCACCATTAATTACAATTTTGTCTGCATCAATGGAGTCAAGATAAGCCAATACTTCGTCAGCTTCAGACCCATATGTTCCAAGATGTAAATCAGAAATAACTAGAATGTCTAAATTTCGCTTCACCAGTTTGCAAATTTAATGAAAGATAATTACTATAATTGATTACAGCTGATTAATGTAGTCTTTAAAAGTAGTTCCATAAATAGTTTTAAAACTTTCATCAAATTTTTCTTTAGATTTGAAACCACAAAGTTCCCAAATTTTGTTTATGGCAGTTGTGTCCTTAGGAGATAAAGACTTGGCTAAAGTAATGGCATATTTAGCTTTAGACCGATTAATTCTTATGTTAACCTTATCAATCACTGGTTTAATAGTTATTTAAATATATTAAAAAAAATTGAAATTTTTCAATTACATGAAAGCCTGCAGCTTCATTGCTAATCCTTGATCACCTTTTATTTTGAGTTTTCCGCTCATAACAGCCATCATTGGGTTAACTTTTCCATTTTTCAAATCTTCCATTAAAGAACCTGCCATTATAATTGTACAATCAGCATCCATGTCCTCTAATAAAATTTTATTTTCTGAACCTGTGCCATCTATACAAATGGAGTTTCCATCAATTTCAAATTTGATTGTACCGCCAATCGGTGCAGCATTTTTAGCCTTTTCTTGAAAGTTTGCTAGTATATTTTCTTTGTCCATAATTTTTTGTTGTCAATGTAAATATAATAATTAAAATAATTTTATTTAGATTAGCATTTATTATAAAAAACTATGAGCTACAAAGTTAAAAAAGCAGCAGTTTTAGGATCAGGAGTCATGGGTTCTGGAATAGCGTGTCATCTTGCAAACGTTGGTATAGATGTTTTAATGCTAGATATACAGCCTAATGATAAGTCAATTAAAAATAAGAATATTATTGCAGATGAATCATTAAAGAATGCAATAAAATCAAGACCAAACCCTTTATACAAAAAAGAATATGCAAACAGAGTCACTACTGGAAATTTTGATGATGATTTTGAAAAGATTAAAGATGCAGATTGGATAATTGAAGTAATTGTTGAAAATCTTGAAATTAAAAAAACAGTCTTCGAAAAAGTTGAAAAATATAAATCTGATCATGCTTTTGTTACTTCTAACACTTCTAGTATTCCAATATCACTTTTGTGTGAAGGAAGATCAAATGATTTTAAATCTAAATTTTGTGGAACACATTTCTTTAATCCTCCAAGATATTTAAGATTATTTGAGGTAATTCCCCATACTGATTCTGACCCATCTTTAATTTCTTTCTTGATGGAATTTGGGGATGTTATTCTTGGAAAACAAACGGTTTTATGTAAAGATACACCTGGATTCATTGGTAACAGAATTGGTGTAATGTGTGGAATTAAATCTTCTCAATTAACTGATAAGTATAATTTTAAAATTGAGGAAGTAGATCTAATGACTGGAAGTGTTATCGGTCTTCCAAACTCAGGAACATTTAGATTGCAAGATCTAGTTGGATTAGACACAAGTAATAATGTAACAAATTTTTTAGTAAACAATGTAACTGATGATTCTTTCTACAGTAAACTTAAAGATCAACCAGAGAATAAATCCTTCAATTTTTTAATTGAAAATAAGTTTTTTGGAAATAAATCTGGAAAGGGATACTATGAGAAAACAAAGGAAAAAGATGAGAATGGTAGATCTGTTATAAATGCACTTGATCTAGAATTAAATACTTACAGGAAGTCAATTAAACCAAATATTCCAGAAGTAAAAGAAGCTAAATCTATTGAGCTTTTTGATAGAAGACTTAAGTATCTGGTTGAGGGAGACTCAAATGTAAATAAGTTCTACAAAGAGTATTTTTCTTGTCTACTATCATATTCAGCCATGAGTATTCCAGAAATTGCAGATGATTTCTATCAGATAGATGATGCAATTAGAACTGGATATGCATGGAGTTATGGACCATTTGAAATATGGGATAATCTTGGAATCGAAGAAGCTATTGAAATGATAAAAAGTTGTGGAGAAGAGGTTCCAAGTTGGATAACTGATATGGTTGACTCCGGAGCAAATTCATTCTATATTTTTGAAGATGGAAAAAAGAAGTTTTATGATATAAATACGAAAAAGTATATAAACGTACCTAGCTCAGAAAATCACTACATACTTGATGCGTTTAGAGAAAATAAACAAATTCTTAAAAATCCTGAGTGTACTATTCATGATATTGGAGATGGAGTAATGTGTATTGAGTTTCAGACTAAGGGTAACTCAATTGGAGAAGGAATTGCAAAGGGTATAAATGAGGCAATTGATATTGCCGAGAGGGATGGATGGAATGGTATTGTAATTGGAAACAATGATAAGCAGTTTTCAGTTGGTGCTAATCTAATGAATATGGGAATGATGGCAATGCAGAAAAATTTTGATGATATAGAAAAATTCTTAGTTGGATTTCAAAAAATATTGATGAGAATGAGAACTTGTAATGTTCCAGTAGTATCTGCAACTCATGGATTTGTGATGGGAGGGGGGCTTGAAGTTTCAATTCATTGTGATGCTGGTATTCATGCCTCTGAATCATATATTGGTCTTGTAGAAGCAGGTGTTGGTCTAATCCCTGGTGGTGGTGGTACAAAAGAAATGGCCATGAGAGCCTCGGATTCATTTAACTCTGGTGATGTTAAAATGCCTGCGTTGATTGATCATTTCAAATCCATTGCAATGGGTGCAGTATCAACCTCTGCATTTGAGGCATATGATCTTCACTATCTTCTTCCAGAAAGAGATTTTGTTTGTATGAATAGAATGAGAAATATTAATATGGCAAAAGAAAAAGTCTTAAGTCTAAAAACAGGATATATTCCTCCATCCTCAAGACAGGATATCGAGGTACTCGGTAGATCAGGCTTATCAACTCTTTACTCAGCAATAAATGAATTTAGACTAGGAAGTTATATGTCAGATTATGATGTAGAAGTTTCTAGAAAAATAGCATATGTAATGTGTGGAGGAGATTTAACCTATTCTCAGAATGTAAGCGAGGAATACCTATTAGACCTTGAGAGAGAAAACTTTATGAGTCTGCTTGGAAATCAAAAAACATTAGATAGAATTCAGCATATGCTGATGACTAAAAAACCTTTAAGAAATTAATTATGGAAGCATATATAGTAGCTGGTTATAGATCAGCAATTGGAAAAGCAAAAAAAGGTGGCTTTAAAAATTATAGAACCGATGACTTAGCAGTAGATGTTATTAAACATCTCACATCACAAGTCCCAGAACTTGATACAACTAAAGTTGATGATGTAATTGTTGGATGTGCTAATCCTGAGGGTGAGCAAGGCCTTCAAGTAGCCAGACTTATTTCTGCCAGAGCTCTTGGAAAAGAAGTTCCAGGTGTGACTATAAACAGATATTGTGCTTCTGGTTTAGAGGCAATTTCAATGGCTGTTAGTAAGGTTAGAGCAGGTTTTGGAGATATCTTTATAGCTGGGGGTATTGAGAGTATGAGTTTAATACCTATGACAGGATATAAATTAGCTCCAAGTTATAAAGCCAATCTCGAAAACATGAATTATCACATAGGTATGGGGCACACTGCAGAAGCAGTTGCTGAAAAGTATAAAATTACTAGAGAAGCAAGTGATAAATTTTCATGCGAGTCTCATATCAAAGCTGCCAACGCAATTGATAATGGATATTTTAAAGATGAAATTGTCCCTGTAACAGTAGAAGAAGTATTTGTAAAAGACGGTAAGAAGGTCTCGAAATCTCATACAGTAGATATGGATGAAGGAGTTAGGAGAGAGACAACAATTGAGGCTTTATCAAAATTAAGACCAGCGTTCAAACTCGGTGGTATTGTTACCGCAGGTAGTTCATCTCAAATGTCAGATGGTGCTGCATTTGTTCTTGTAATGTCAGAAGAAATGGTAAAGCAGTTAGGTGTTGAACCTATTGCAAGAATGGTTACTTGTACATCAGGTGGAGTAGATCCTTTATACATGGGAATTGGTCCAGTTGAGGCTATTCCAAAAGCATTAAAACAGGCAGGATTAAAACTTTCTGATATTGAACAAACTGAGTTAAATGAAGCTTTTGCTGCTCAAGCACTTGCTGTAATTCAGGAAAGTGGTCTTGATCCTGATACAGTTAATGTTAATGGTGGTGCTATCGCTCTTGGTCATCCTTTAGGTTGTACTGGAGCAAAACTTTCTATTCAGTTATTAAATGAAATGAAAAGAAGAAATCAGAAGTATGGAATGGTAACTGCTTGTGTTGGTGGTGGTCAGGGAATTGCGGGTATTTATGAAAGGCTTTAAATCTTTTTAACTACATAGGTTACAATACCCCAAACTATAAATTCATTCTCTTCAGTAACCTTAATCGGATCATATTTTTTATTTTCTGGTATTAGATATACGTGATCTTTTTCAATCTTTACCCTCTTAACAGTAAACTCTCCATTTAAATAGCATACTGCAATTTTATTATTTTTTAATTCTTCACTTCTATCTATTACTAAAATATCCCCATCGTCTAGACCTGCATCTTTCATCGATTCACCTGAGACTTTAGCATAAAATGTAGCTTCCTTATTTTTAACTACAACTTTTTCAAGACTAATTCTTGACTCCTCAAAGTCACCTGCTGGTGAAGGAAAACCTGCAGAAATTCCCTCCTCAATGAATAAATTATTTAAGGAGCTGTCTTCATTTGGTTTAAATATTCTGATATTATTTTTCATATTCTAACTAACAATTAATACTTCATCAATTTCAGTTGTATAGTTCCTTGAAAGTTTTTGTCTTTTCATTTTCCATATTCTTTTCTGATCCTGACTTGCAAGTCTTACTTTGTAGAGTCCATATTTATCATCAATATTATCAATACTTCTCATTAGTTTTTTTTGTTTTTCAAGGTCTTTATCGAATAAGCTAAATTGGTGATTAGACTGAGGAGATAATCCCATCAATATTATTCCTGCTTTTTTATAAAGTCTATTTTTAGAATAAATCTTCTTTAAAAGATTTACAGCAAATTTACTTATTTCAATACTTGAACTTGTTGAGAAGGGAAGTGAACCTGTTAAACTAAAATGATATCTTTCACTGTCTTGCTTAAAAGGATTACTTCGAATAAAGACACAAATCATATTACACTCGCTATTTTGTCTTCTTAGTGTTGGACCTTTAGAGGCTCAATTATGGGGTCTTGTTTCGGGTATAGCATATTT
>ERZ802831.318-NODE-318-length-25203-cov-43.0507_pt1 | contig 25203 bp, 23 predicted proteins | sample MGYA00345655_ERZ802831 | MGnify/ENA primary metagenome ERZ802831 (study PRJEB30503, sample SAMEA104212376) | marine metagenome | biome: Westerlies Biome; feature: [SRF] surface water layer (ENVO:00010504) within the epipelagic zone...; material: water...
GTCGGCGCCATGCTTCTCGGACCCCGGATCGGCAAATATGTCGGCGGGAAGGTTCAGGCCATCCCCGGCCACAACATGTCCATCGCCACCCTCGGCGCCCTGATTCTCTGGATCGGCTGGTACGGCTTCAACCCCGGTTCCCAGCTGGCCATGGACCAGTGGGTTCCCTACGTGGCTGTGACCACCACCCTCGGCGCTGCCGGCGGTGCGATCGGTGCCACGGTGATTTCCACGATCACCTCCAAGAAGCCTGATCTCACCATGATCATCAACGGCATCCTGGCTGGCCTGGTGAGTGTGACGGCCGGTTGCGGCAACCTCACCCTGATGGGTTCCTGGGTCGCCGGTGCCGTTGGCGGCATCATTGTGGTCTTCTCGGTTGCCGCTCTCGACTCAGCGGGCATCGATGACCCGGTTGGAGCGTTCTCCGTCCACGGCGTCTGCGGCGTCTGGGGCACCCTGGTGATCGGCCTCTGGGGCTACGACATCCAAGGCGACGGCTCTGGGCTCGGCCTGCTTGTCGGTGGAGGGATCAATCAGCTTGGTATCCAGGCTGTTGGAACCGCCGCCTACGCCATCTGGACTCTGGTGACCTGCTTCATCGCCTGGAAAGTCATCGGCGGACTGTTCGGGGGCATTCGCGTCACCGAACAGGAAGAAACCGAGGGTCTGGACATCGGCGAACACGGCATGGAGGCCTACGCAGGCTTCTCCACCATCAACAACTGATTTTCCCTTCGGGATTCACTCCAAGCCCGGCCTTCAGCCGGGCTTTTTTTTTGCGTTCCAGACGCAGCAGGCCCCATAGAGTCGTTTCACACCAGCGCCCGCCATGGACACCCACGCCTTCAAGCGCTCACTGCACCACTCCGAGCGCTACAACCGGCGTGGCTTCGGTCGAGCCGAAGAGGTCGCCGAGAGTCTGGAACAGGCCTATCAGAGCGGCCTGATCGGAACGATCCGGGACAACGGCTACCGACTGACCCACGGGCGGCTCACCGTGCGTCTGGCCGAAGCCTTCGGTTTCTGCTGGGGCGTGGAGAGAGCTGTCGCCATGGCTTATGAGACGCGGCGTCACTACCCGAAGGAACGCTTGTGGATCACCAACGAGATCATCCACAACCCCTCCGTGAATGATCATCTGCGTGAGATGGATGTGCAGTTCATCCCCGTCGAGCAGGGAGTGAAGGATTTCTCCGGGGTGACCTCCGGTGACGTGGTGATCCTGCCGGCCTTCGGAGCGACGGTTCAGGAGATGCAGCTGCTCAACGAGCGGGGCTGCCACATCGTCGACACCACGTGCCCCTGGGTCTCCAAGGTCTGGAACACGGTGGAAAAGCACAAGAAGCACACCTTCACCTCGGTTATTCACGGCAAGGTGAAGCACGAGGAAACCCTGGCCACGAGCTCTTTTGCCGGCACCTACCTCGTGGTGCTGGATCTGGAGGAAGCGCAGATTGTGTCCGACTACATCCTCGGCAAAGGCAATCGGAACGAGTTCATGGAGCGCTTCGCCAAGGCCTGCTCACCCGGTTTTGATCCAGACCAGGATCTCGACCGACTCGGCGTCGCCAACCAGACCACGATGCTGAAGAGCGAAACCGAAGAGATCGGACGACTGTTCGAGCGGACGATGCTCAGCAAATACGGTCCGACCCACCTGAACGACCACTTCCTGGCCTTCAACACCATCTGTGACGCCACCCAGGAGCGTCAGGACGCCATGTTCTCCCTGGTGGACGAACCCCTGGATCTGATGGTGGTGATCGGTGGCTTCAACTCGTCCAACACCACCCACCTGCAGGAAATCGCCGTCAGCAGGGGCATCCGCTCGTTCCACATCGACACACCCGATCGCCTCGACGCCGAGACCAACTCGATCGAACACAAACCCCTGTCGATGGATCTGTGCCTGAACGGTGATTTCCTGCCGGCAGGCCCTGTCACCGTCGGCATCACCTCAGGAGCGTCGACACCCGATCGAGCCGTGGAAGAGGTGATCGAGAAACTGATGAAGCTCAGCGAGACCTGAGCTTCATAAACGCTTTACATTTAGCGTCGACCCATTTGCCGTCACCGGCATTTCGTTCTCAGTGCTGCTTTTGTCGCACTCCGACACAGACAATCTGCGTCAGTCGGCCGACCCCCAGGTCCGTTGCTACACCAGCAGCTTCTCCGACAGGATGGAGATGCTTGCTCCGACCGCCGTCGTGGCGGACTACCTGGACCGGCATGAGGTCTGGTTCGAGCGCTGCGCCGCACCGATCCAGGTGAAATCCCTCGACCAGCAGTCCTACGGACTGACCCTGGGACGCTTCGGCAATTTCGGCTTCGAGATCGAGCCCACCATCAGCCTCCGGCTGCTGCCCCAGGATCAGTTGATCTACCGGATCGAGACCACCGACCTGGCGTGGGGGGATCCGTCGCTCAGAAACCATTACGAAGTCGACTTCCAGGCGCGCATGGAGCTGAAACCCTGGGCGGAGGCCGAGGGCATGGATCCCGGTCTTGCCACCGCCGTGAGCTGGGATCTCGATCTCTCCGTCTGGATCCGGCTTCCGCAGGTCATCACCGTGCTTCCCGACGGACTGGTGCAATCGAGTGGCGATCATCTGCTGCGTCAGATCGTGCGGCAGGTCTCCCGTCGTCTGACCTGGAAAGTTCAGGAAGACTTTCACGCCCAGTACAGCCTGAAATGCCCGCCAAGACGGCGGGCAGCCTTCTGATCAGCGGTTGGACCAGATCTTGTTGACGATCTCCATACCGCTGACGGCCTGCCAGAGAAACAGCGTCATCACGCCCATGTTCAATCCGACATGAGCCTTGCGGGCGATCAGGTTGCCTTGCTGCATCAGCGGCGAGAGCGACGCAGCGATCGCGATCATCCCCGTCATGGCCAGTCCGACAAGCAGATGGGGGCCTACGAACAGTTTTCCGTTGTTGAGGTAAGTCACCGCCATGCCGCCGAGGGTGCCCAGCGTCATCACCGCGAGGAGCAGGCTGCCCCAGCGGTAGTGCCGCTGGGCGAACTTGCGTGGAACCAGCTCCTTGCGCTGCTCGGGTGTGCCTGTTCTGGTCTTCTTGGCCTTGATACCCAGGTACAGCGCCCAGCCACCAGTTGCGAGCAGGGCCCATTCCGTGAGCGGATGCACGAAGTTCAGGCTGAAGGGAAGCGTGGCCAGCATCGAACGTCCTAGAGCAACAGAGCGAGGCTACGGGTCGACGGTCCCCGACCTGTGTCAGTGCAGAAAATGGCGGCGTCCCGTGAGCAGCATCGTCATCCCGAGCTCATCACAGGCCTGAATGGACTCCGCATCCCTGAGACTGCCGCCGGGATGAATCACGGCCGCGATGCCATGCTCCGCAGCGAGACGGACGGTGTCGTCAAACGGGAAGAATCCATCGCTGGCCAGTACTGAGCCGGCGGCCTTGTCCCCCGCGGCCTCCAGCGCGAGTCGGGCGGAACCCACCCGGTTCATCTGACCGGCTCCGATCCCCAGGCTCTGGCCGTCCCTGGCCACGACGATGGCATTGGAGCGCACGTGGCGCACGAGGCGCCATGCGAACTCCAGATCCCGTTTCTCCTGGATGGAGGGCGGTCGCTGCGTGGCCACGGTCCAGGTGTCCGGCTCACAGGGACGATCGTCCAGATCCTGAACCAGCAGACCGCCAAGAATGCTGCGGACATGATCAGGGCCAGCAGCATCCACGGCCGCGGCAGACAGCTCCAGCAATCGAAGATTCGGTTTCGACGCCAGGATCTCCCGTGCGTCGGGACTGAAGCCAGGGGCCACGACACATTCCAGAAACAGGCTGGTGAGCTCGCGCGCAGCCGCAGCCTCCACCAACCCGTTGATCGCGACGATCCCTCCGAACGCGCTGATGCGATCACCATCGAGGGCCCTTGTGAGTGCCAGCGGCACCGCGGCGGCCACCGCCACCCCACAGGGATTGGTGTGCTTCACAACCACGGCGGCGGGCTGCTGGGCCGGATGCTTGCCATCAGAGCCGTAACCGAACTCCCGAACCGTGGCCAGGGCCGCTTCCAGGTCCAGAAGGTTGTTGGTGCTCAGTTCCTTGCCCTGCAACTGGATGGCACCACCCCAGCCCTGCTTCGCATGGCTGTACCAGCAAGCCATCTGATGCGGATTTTCGCCGTAACGAAGGGTCTGCCTCAAGGGAACAGCCTCGAGCCAGGGGCTCCCTTCATGGGACACCTGCCCTGACATCCAGCGGCTGATGGCGGTGTCGTAGGCGGCTGTGTGCTGAAAGGCCTCTAGAGCCAGCTGTCGGCGCAGGTCCTGCGGCACACCGTGTCGGCTTTCATCCATGGCAGCCAGCACCCGGTCGTACTGATCAGGGCTGGTGAGAACCGCCACATCGGCATGATTCTTGGCAGCAGCACGAACCATGGCCGGACCGCCGATGTCGATGTTCTCGATCGCCATCGCCCAGGTGACATCCGGCTTGGCGATCGTTTCCCGGAAGGGATAGAGATTCACCACCACCAGATCAATGGCAGGAATGTTCTGCTGCTGGAGATCGGCCTGATGGGCGGGATCATCCCGCCTGGCCAGGATGCCTCCGTGAACACGCGGATGCAGGGTCTTCACCCTCCCACCGAGAATCTCCGGTGCTCCGGTGTGCTCGGAAACCCGCGTAACAGGCAGTCCTGCCTCCTCAATCACCTTGGCCGTGCCACCGCTGGACAGCAGCTCGTAGCCATGCCGGCGGTGCAGAGCTTCAGCAAGAGGCACCAGACCGGTCTTGTCGGAGACACTCAGCAGAGCGAAAGGAGCCATCAGGGCCAGGCTGCGCAGTCATGGGCCAACCTACGCAGCAGTGATCCGACGTCTCCATGCATCACCGCATCGTGCTGCTGCATGGCTGGGGAGCCGATGCCGATGATCTGCGTCCGGTTGGTGATGCTCTCGCAGACGAACATCCATCGCTGTTGGATGTGATCTGCCTCTCGGCACCGGAAGCCCGTCCCGAAGCATCAGGTCGTCAGTGGTACGACCTCTTCCCCCCGCGTTGGGACCGCGTGCCTGAGGCGGTGGCTCTCCTGCGCCGGCGTCTCCTCGATCTCGCCGACAGCGATCATCCCCTGGAGAAGACCGTCCTGATGGGATTTTCCCAGGGTGGTGCCATGAGCCTGGACAGCGGCTGCTCTCTGCCGTTGGCAGGGGTGATCTCATGCAGTGGCTACCCGCATCCCGATTGGCAGCCACCTCAACACCACCCTCCCGTTCTCCTGCTCCATGGCTCAGGGGATCCGGTGGTTCCCGTGACAGCCATGGAGTCGATCTGGGAACGGCTGCAGGGGGATCGCCGTCAGCGAGTCACATTCCAGGACGGTCACACGATTCCCCATGCCGCACTGCTGCCGATGCAGAACTTTCTCGGCAGCGTGCTCTGAAAACTCAGACGAAGGCGTACTCGTATTCCTCCATCTCCTCCCAGTCGTCCGCTGCCATGTCGAGACCTTCAAACAAGGTGTCTTCGCCGACGGAATCAACGATGGAGCGCAACGAAGGAAACAGGAAGTGGTTCTCTTCGGCGTACTGGGCGCTGAACAGCCCCTTTTCGCCCCAGAAGAAACGGTCGGTGGTGTGCTCGTTCCGGCGCACATTCAGGAGTGCGGGTGGAACAAGACCGGCCTCGGCGATGTAGCGGCGTGCCGCGGTCACCGGCTTGTACTCACCGGTTTCCAGGTGATGGGTGGCCACATGCGCCAAAACCCGCTGTCCGGCGAGACGACGACGACTGATGCGCTTGCGCTTCTTGGACATGAACGGATTCCGGGGTGAGGGTTACTGGGGGATGTGTGGACAAGACGGTTATGAACCGGAGACGCCTGAGCCTGTCCGGGCACTGCGCGTGATGGATCTCGACGCAGGAACGTCATGAGCCGCGTCATGCAACGGTGAAGGACTTGCCGTCACCATCGGAAGAACACCAACACCCCAGCAATGCCGGAGCCGGCACCCAGCAAAGAACGCTTCAGTCTCTGCTGTAGCTTTGGTCGCGATAGAAAAGCAACCTTTGCGAGTGTTGATGGACACACGCTCATGCTGAGCGGTGTCTCAGCCGATAGGAGGATCTTAAGACTTTTCCCAGATTTTTCAAGTCCCCTTAACCAACCGCCTGCGGTTCTGTCGTCATCCGCCCATCTGTACCCATGCAGCTGACGGATCGCTTTCTTGGTTTTGCCGATCAGCAGCTTGAGGGGATCTCAGGGGGTTCGGGGCTGCGCCGTCTCGGGCTGTATCTGAGTCAGCCCGCGGCGGATCAGAGCCCCTCCCTCGTCCTGATCCGCCAGTGGTCCATCGATGACCGGCAGCTGCCGCCCGCCGACAACGATCCTGAACTGCGCCTGCCTGCCCGCGGGCGTCGCTGGTACCCGCTGCAGGACGGTGATCTGATCCTCGGAGCACTGCGGGCTGATCTGGATCCCAGAGAGGATTGGACCGCGGATCTGGATGCCCGGCTTCGCCTCTGTGCCGGAGCGATCAGCCACGGCCTCTCCAGAGAACTGGAATGCCTTCAGCTGCGTGACCAGCTGACGCAGCAGAAGGATCAGCTCCGCACACTGATCCATCAGCTGCGGAATCCCCTGGCGGCGCTGCGCACCTATGCCCAGCTGCTGCTCCGCAGGCTTGAAGCGGACAGTCAGCACCGTTCCCTCGTGGAGGGGGTGTTGACGGAACAGAACCAACTCGGCCGTTACATCGATGCCCTTGCCGGCCTGGGAGGACCGACACTTCCGGCCACCGGTGATCCTTCCGCGCCACTCCTGCTGCCCCCCGGCCCAGCCGAATCCGACATCACCCTCAAGGAACGGCTGGTTCCGCTGATCGAACGGGCGAAAGCCATGGCCAATCTGCAGGGACGGCCCTGGTCTGGGCCTGAGCAATGGCCCGCGTGGTCCGAACAGACCACGGGCGGGGCTGCGGTGAGTGAGATCGTTGCCAACCTGCTGGAGAACGGATTCCGCTACAGCCCCCCGGGCTGTGCCATCGGCCTGGCCCTGATGGAGGACGGTCTCGCGGTCTGGGATGCCGGACCACCCATCGCGGAACATGAGCGCAGCCGAATCTTCGAGCGGGGCGTGCGCGGAGAGGCCGGACAGGAACGGCCAGGAACAGGCCTGGGCCTGTCCCTCGCCCGCCATCTGGCAGAGCGGAACGGCGGAAGCCTGCAGCTGTGCGTCAGGCCCGGCGACCAGCCTGTGGTCTCTCCAAGTTCTGATCTGCCGGCGCTTGGCAACCTGTTCAGGCTGACGTTGCCGCCGGTATCAGGGAGAGAACCAGAAGCGTGAAGCCTTCGGTCAGCACCAGCGCGGCCCCGTAAGAGTCACCCGTGTGCCCGCCGAGCCGTCGTCCCAGTCGATCAGCACAGAGGACGGCGACAGGCAGACCCACCAGGGCCGACACAGGATCTGAGAGCCATGCCAGAAGGGGGAGCGCCAGCAGTGCCGGGACCGCATCCAGCCACGGGCGGCCATGCCGCCGATGGAAGGCCGCGGAACCCTCCGGCCGCAGATAGTCGAACCGCGCCATCGCCCAGAGCGGCGCCACCCGCGCCCAGAACCCCGTCAAAAGCAGCGCGATGGGAGCAAAGGATCCCAGTTGGATCAGCGCAGCCACCTCCAGAAGGAGCAGCATCACCAGCGCCAGAACACCGCTGGCACCGACACGACTGTCCTCCATCGCGATCAGACGACGCTCCACCCCTGCGGCCAGACCATCGGCGGTGTCCATCAACCCGTCGTGATGCAGCCCCCCGCTGAGCCAGATCCCAACAGCAAGCACCAGCGGAGCCAGCGCGATCGGCGACCAGCCCAGCTCTGTCAGCACCCACCAAAGAGCCGCCTGCGAGCTGCCGATCAGAAGGCCGATCCAGGGTGCGAAGCGAGCGATGCGTCTGAACCGTGGCGGCGGCCATGGCCAGGCCGGCAGCACGGTGTAGAAAATCCAGGCTCCGGCGAGATCCGCGAGCCAACAGGGCGGGGTCCGCGCGATGGCCATGCCGGGTGGGTCAGCTCTCACCGTAGGTTCAGCGCAGGGGTGCCACGGACTTGTTCGGCTTCCAGATCACAGCGCATTGCCCGCGGACAGCTGCCCGCTGCGGCCGCTTCACAACGCCTCACGGGGTGGTTCAGACCCCTCGGTTCATGCCGGTGGGGACCCTGGCGACGGTGAAGGGCGTCAGCACCGGGCAGTTGCAGGAGACCGGCGCCCAGATGGTTCTCTCCAACACGTACCACCTGCATCTCCAGCCGGGGGAGGACATCATTGCCGAGGCGGGTGGTCTCCACCGCTTCATGGGCTGGAGCGGTCCGATGCTGACCGATTCAGGCGGCTTCCAGGTCTTCAGTCTCGGCGATCTGAACCGCATTGATGACCGTGGAGTGGTGTTCCGGAACCCGCGCGATGGACGGATCATCGACATGACACCCGAACGCGCCACATCGATCCAGATGGCGCTCGGTGCCGATGTGGCCATGGCCTTCGATCAGTGCCCTCCCTATCCGGCCACGGAAAATGATGTGGTGGATGCCTGCCGGCGCACCCACAGCTGGCTGGAACGCTGCGTCAACGCCCACACCCGTGAGGATCAGGCCCTGTTCGGCATCGTCCAGGGCGGTTGTTTCCCCCATCTGCGACGGGAGAGCGCCCGCGCGGTCTCGGCCTTCGAGCTGCCGGGCATCGCCGTCGGTGGGGTGAGTGTCGGAGAACCGGTGGAGGAGATGCACCGGATTGTGAGGGATGTCACCCCTCTCCTCCCCGTGGACCGCCCGCGCTACCTGATGGGAATCGGAACCCTGCGGGAGATGGCCTTGGCTGTGGCGCACGGCATCGACCTGTTCGACTGCGTGCTGCCCACCCGGCTGGGCCGTCATGGCACGGCCCTGGTGGGAGGAGAACGCTGGAATCTTCGCAACGCGCGCTTCCGCCATGACCACACTCCCCTCGATCCAAGCTGCCGCTGCATCGCCTGCACAGGCCACACGCGGGCCTATCTGCATCATCTGATCCGCAGCGACGAATTGCTCGGCCTGACCCTGTTGAGCATCCACAACATCACCCAGCTGATCCGCTTCACCAACGCCATGGCGGCAGCGATTCAGGACGGTTGTTTTTCAGAGGATTTCGCTCCCTGGGAGCCGGACTCCCCAGCTCACCACACGTGGTAGCGTCCAGCCCTCGCCCGAATCGACACCAGGGATGGCCGCTTACACCCTCGACCTGCTGGCACAGCTGCCCGAGGCCTACCAGGCCTTCTCTCCACTGATCGACATCCTGCCTCTGATTCCGGTCTTCTTCCTGCTGCTTGCCTTCGTCTGGCAAGCATCCGTCGGCTTCCGCTGAACACCCGGTTCAGGCCCGACCCTTCCGCAGCACATCCCAGACGAAGGCCGGCAGTGACAGCATGCGACGCCAGCGGCTCGGTTCCTGAAGCAGCCGGTAGAGCCACTCGATCTGCCATCTGCACATCCAGGCGGGAGCACGACGTTTGACGCCTGCCCAGACGTCAAAACTTCCCCCAACACCCATCCAGACACCACTAGCGCCCTGGCAGACCCGCTGGGACCAGGTTTCCTGGCGAGGCACGCCAAGGGCGATCAGCACAAGATCCGGCTTCAGGTCCCGCAGTTCAGCCTCCAGACCCGGCCAGGCCTCGGCAGGCTGGTAGCCGTCCACCGCCAAAGCCAGATTCAGGCCAGGAAGACGCTGCGGCAGCTCCCGCCGCAGCACATCCATCACAGCAGGCGCTGATCCCACAAGGGCCACGCGCCATTGATGAGCCGCTGCGTAGCGAAGCAAGCTCCAGGCCAGCTCGATCCCGGCGCTCTTCACCACGTTCACCCCCTGCAGCGACAGGGCCCAGACCACTCCGGCACCGTCCGGAATCACAAGATTCGCCGTGGCGATGGCCTGGCCAAGCTCCGGGTTGGCCCGGGCCGCCATGGTCATCTCGGCATTGAGCGTCACGATGCGGCCGCCACCGGCGGCATGCAGTCCGACCGCTGCCGCACGCACATCGCGACAGGCATCAACGGGAACTCCGAGAACGCTGCAGCGGCGACGGTCGTCGGGGTTGGTGCTCACGGGATCGATCACCGAAGGGCGGCGTTGGAGAATTTAAGGATGGTGGTGGAGCGGCTCATGGTTGTGTCGGCAACGGAGACCGTCAGCGACCCAAGCCAGAGCGACCGGATCCTGGAGCGACTGGATCGATCGATCGAAAGGGTGGTGCTGCAGCGACAGGACCCGATCAGCGGACTGCTGCCTGCCAGCACCGCCCACACCGTCCACGGCGATTACGGCGATGCCTGGGTGCGGGACTGCGTCTATTCCATCCAGTGCGTGTGGGGGCTTGCCCTCGCCCACCGACGACGTCATGGCGCGCGCTGCAGTCGGGCCTGGGAGCTGGAACAGCGGGTGCTGGCCCTGATGCGGGGTCTGCTGCGATCGATGATGCGGCAGGCCGGAAAAGTGGAGCGGTTCAAGAGCAGCCTCGACCCCGGCGATGCCCTCCATGCCAAATACGACAGCCGCAGCGGTGAGCCCGTGGTGGCCGATCACGCCTGGGGTCATCTGCAACTGGATGCCACCTCGCTCTATCTGCTGCAGCTGGCCCAGCTCAGCCGCGGCGGTCTCCCCGTCATCCAGAGCAGGGATGAAGCGGACTTCATTCAGAACCTGATCTACTACGTGGCGAGGGCCTACAGGACCCGCGACTACGGCATCTGGGAACGGGGCGACAAGGGAAACCATGGGCTGCCGGAACGCAACGCCAGTTCCATCGGAATGGCGAAAGCCGCCCTGGAGGGGCTCGAGGGGTTGGACCTCTTCGGCCACCACGGTGACGGCAGCCGTCAACTGCTGATTCCTCAGGGAGCCATCGTGCGGCTGAGACGGGCGCTCGAGAGCCTTCTCCCCCGGGAATCGGCCAGCAAGGAAGCCGACAGTGCCTGCCTCTCGGTGGTGGGCTACCCCGCATGGGCGGTGGAAGACCGCTCTCTGATCGAGCGAACGGTGCGACGGCTCCGACGGGAACTCGGCGGCGCCTACGGCTACAAGCGGTTCCTTCGCGACGGGCACCAGACACCGGTGGAGGACGTTTCACGACTGCATTACGAGCCGGAGGAGTTGTCGGCCTTCGAGGGGATCGAATCGGAATGGCCGCTGTTCCTGGCCTTCGAACTGGTGACGGCCTGCTGTGAAGAACGGTGGGACGACGCCCGCCGCTGGCGAGCCCGACTCACCCCCTTGGCGGTGGAGCAGGACGGGGAGCAGCTGTTCCCGGAGTTGTACCGGGTACCCGACGACAAGGTGGACCAGGAACGCCAGGTCCCCGGCAGTCAGCCCCGCCAGGCGAACGCCAACCTGCCGCTGATCTGGACCCAGAGCCTGGTCTGGGTGGGAGACATGCTGCTCGCACGACTGATCACGCCGGAGGACCTGGACCCCTGCGAACGGCGTTCACCCACCACCCTTGGAGCCGAAGCGGTGCTGGTCGCCATGGCTGCCGAGACACCATCTGTGCTGGAGGCGCTGATGGCAGCAGGTCTGCCGGTGGACGGCGGCGGCGACGTGACGGTGCGGGCCTCCGCCGAGCTGAGTGACGATCTCTGTGTGCTGGGAAGCAACGCCAAGCTCGGGCTCAGTGGTCAGCCGGGACAGCGCATTGAAACCGAGGAAACCGCCCGGTTCTACCGCCGGCGGGGCATCGCCATGGCCCATACGGCTGCGGTGCTGGAGGACAGCAACAGCTATCTGGCCGATGACCCGTTGCAACTGGCGGACACCGTTGTGGATGAACTGCATCTGCTCCAGCGCCACTGGCGTGGGGAGGGGCTGCCCCTGCTTCTGATCCCGGTCGGAGCGGAGGCGCTGCAACGCCACCCGGAGGCCTTCCTGAAACTCGGTCATACCCTTCAGTCGGGTGAGATCGCCGGAATCCCGGTCCGGTTCGACCGGCTGAGCGAGCTGGCGCCTCACGGACAGTGGCAAGCGCTTCCGGAGCCCTCCGATGCACCGACCAGGCAGCGGCGCGTCCGCGACCAGTCACCACCGCTGCTGCGCGACGCCACTGATCTCAGGGACCTGACGGCCGCCGAGGAGCAGGAACTGGATGAGACCTCGATCGAAGAACTGCAGATTCGGCTCTGGAACAGCGCTTCTCTGCACGAGCAGGCCGAAGTGCTCGAACTGCTGCAGCAGCGACAGGGCGGCGGTGGGATCCAGGGGACCAAGCAGGGGCAGCCCGTGGATATCGATGCGCTGTTGGACGAGGTCTATCACCGGGGACTTCATTGCGGAGACTGGAGTGTCGTGCGTCGCTGCGCCGGCGCCATGGGGATGGTGCATCCCCAGCTGGAGGATGCCCTCACCGATCTGCTGGTCCGTCAGAAGCAGGTGGTCGTCGGTCGCAACTACACCGCCGACTCCCGATTGAGCACGCCGCAGGACAGCAGTGCGATCGCGGCTCTGATCGATCGCACCAGCGGCCGCGACGGTCGCGAACGGATGCTGGAACAGGAACTGCTGCTCGCCCTCGACAGCGTGGCCCGACGCGAGCCGGATCTCCTCAAGGGCAGCCTGACGCTCCAGCTCGGACAACTGCTGCTGCTGCTCACCTCGGAACTGGCCGCCGAGCAGCAGCTCAGTCAGGACGAGGCCTTTGAAGCACTCTGCAACGAGGCACCGCACGCGGTCCGCTGTCGTCTGCGTGCCGTCTTGACGGACGTGGATCACGCCCGCGCGGCACTGAAGCGGGGGGAACAGCTGCATGTGAGCGGCCGCGTGCAGTGGAAGGTGCCTGATCCGCTGGCGGAGCCTCCCAGCAGCGGGGACTGGTTGCAGCACCGCATCCGACTCGGGACGCTGCAACGGGTTCCCCGCGATTTCTACGCCGGCATCTGGTCCCTGCTGCAGCACTGCCGCGGCCTCGTGATCGGGGACAAGCTGGAGCGCCGCAACCGACTCAACAGCCGTCTGATCCTGGAAAAGACAGCTGGGGAACGCAACTTCGCCACCCAGGTGGAGCACCTGCTGAGCCGGATCACGGCTCCGGAGTACCGGCAGCTCTGCACCGAATGCCTGCTCTCCCTGATGGCCTTCGTGGAGGCCAACCCGGAGGTGCGATTCGATGACGATCTCGCCCTGGATGTGGTGATCGGCCATGCCGTGCGTGTCGGTTGGCAGCAGGGCCACCCTGAGCAGGACCCCAGCTCCTACGCACAGCACAAAGCCATGGCCTGGGGTCAGTTCTACGGCTCCTCCCCGGATGTGTGTCGCCGCTGGCAGATCGCAGCCCTGCGGGAACTGGCGGAACAGGAAGGGCTGGTGTGATCGGAGATCAGATCGGCTCAGTGAGCGGCACGCCCATGTCGGGATGCTCGACCGCCTGCTCGATCAGGTCCGCCAGTCGCAGCGCCCTGGACGCCTGCTGACCATCCACGGCCGGGGTCTCCCTGCCCCGGACGCACTGCAGGAAGTGTTCCAGTTCGGCGTAGAGCGGCTCGATCGACGTGGTGCTCACCTCCTCGATGAAGCCGTCATTTCGGTACAGGAGCTCGCCATGGTCCGCGGAATACCACTCATGGGCGCGGCGATGGATGTGAAGGGTGTGGTTGAGAAAATCCGTCTCCACGAGGCTCGAGCGGCAATGCGCACTGAGGCTGCGGATCTTGCGGTGACTCATCTTGCTGGCGGTGAGACTGGCCACGACGCCGTTGTCGAAACCGAGGGTGGCGTTGACGTAGTCGATCGGGCCTTCGGAGCTGCGACCTCCGGCCGCGGCGAGACGCACCACCGGCGCCTGGGCCAGCTCCAGCACGAGATCGATGTCATGAATCATCAGGTCCAGAACGACCGAGACGTCGTTGGCTCGATCGGCATGAGGACTGTGGCGGCGCCCTTCCAGGACCACCACCTCCTCATTCGCCACCACCTTCGTGAGTTCCCGGAACGCGGGATTGAACCGCTCGATATGGCCAACCTGGAGCAAGCGGCCGGCACGCGTGGCCGCCTCGATCAGCGCTGCAGCTTCATCCTGGCTGGCCGCGATCGGCTTCTCGATCAGAGCGTGAAGGCCGGCATCAAGGCAGGCCATGCCGACGGAATGATGCAGAAGGGTCGGAACCGCGATGCAGACCGCCTCCACCTCCGAAAGCATGGTCCGGTAATCCGCGAACCAACGACACCCGAACTGCTCGGTTGCCAGCTGTCCCCGCGCTGCATCCGGATCGGCCACACCCACCAGATCCGCATCCTTGAGCAGGCTCAGCACCCGGGCATGGTGCCAACCCATGTTGCCGATACCTATCACCCCGACCTTCACCGGAACCATGGGGTCGGGAGACATCAGCGAGCCCTGGACGCAGGGGGAGATTATCGGGGATTCACTTGTCATCCTGAGTCTGATCCGGCAGGACCAGACGGACCCGCTCGATCCGCGGCCCGGCCATGGCTGTGATTTCGAACTGAAGACCGTTGAAGCGCAGGGCTTCTCCGGGGGACGGGATGTGCTGCAGCCGCTCCAGCAGGAACCCCGCCAGCGTGTGATGGTCGTCTGCCTCGGGCAGCTCGAGGTTCAGCTGCCGGTTCAGCTCGAAAATCTCGAGATCCCCAGCCACCAGCCAGATCCCCGGTTGATCCTCAACCGGCTGCAACTCGGGCTCATGGGGGTCGTGCTGCAGCTCGTCCCCCACGATCTCACCGGTGAGATCCGCGGCGGTCACCAGACCCTCGGTGCCACCGTGTTCATCCACCACAAGAATCAGAGGCTGCCCGCTGCGGATCATCGGCAGCAGTTCAGCGAGGGTGCTGGTCTCCGGCACGCGCACGGCTGGCTGCAGATAGGGCTCCAGGGGAGACTCGGCAACCAGTTCACCCCGGGAGATCGGTTCCGCCATCTGCCGTAGATCGAGAATCCCCCTGACGTCATCCAGCGACTGCCCGATCACCGGGAAACGGGCATGGCGCGTGTGGTGGACGGCTTCCATCATCTGAGCGAACCGCACGTCCACCGGCAGGGTCACCATCCCCGACCGCGGAACCATGACCTCACGGACCTGGGTATCGCGCAGCGCGAAGACCCCCTCGAGGATGTTGCGCTCGTCCGGGAAGAGACCCGTGACCCGGCCGGATTCGATCAGGGTTTCCAGCTCCCCGGCCGAGAGCACCGGCACCAGGGCATCCCACTGGGGCGCCAGTCCTGCCAACCGCAGCAGAAGTGCCGACAGCGATTCCAGGACATTGATCAGCGGGGACAGACAGCGCATCACCGTCTCCAGGACAGGAGCCAGCCGCAATGCCGCCGACTCGGGACGATTGAGCACCCAGGCCTTCGGCAAGAGACCGGCAACGAGCGTCGCGCTCAGAACGATTGTCAGAAACAGCCCCGTATCCAGCCAGACAGCGCCGGCAGTTCCGTCCGGCCAGAGCCGCATGCCGAGTCCACGACCAGCCCAGCCGAGCGCGACGATGGCGAGAGTCGCTCCCAGCTGGGACACCATCAGAGCCCGTTTGAGGTGACGCTGCAGGCGCTGAACAGCTGCCGCGCCGCGCAGCCCTTCCTCCACCAGCACCTCAACGCGGCTGGGTCGCAACCGCAGCAGTGCGATTTCGGCAGCGGCAAAAAAAGCCGGCAGGACCATGAGCAGGACCAGCAGGAACAGCCGCATCAGAAGAAGTGGATGGGGGTCGCGAGGATCGAACTCGCCTTAGGCGAATTATGAGTTCGCTGCATTCACCAGATTGCTAGACCCCCGGGGTCCTGCCTGAGTGTTACCACAATGGAGCTGTCCCTGGGACGCTCCCGGACAGACCAGCACTGAATCCATTCGGCAGATCCATGGTCCTCCAGGGAATCGCAGGACTCTGCTGCTCCAGCAGAGCAGCCGTGGTGTTGTGAATCGCACTGCTGTCCCAGATGATCGTCTGATCGGGGAATCCCAGACCCATCCATCGGTTGCCATCCGTTCCACCCAGAGCGACACCGAACAGGTCAGTGATCTGATGCATCAGATCGACCCCCCTGGCATAGGGAGCGGTCCAGGTGAAGAAGCGTTGAGTGACCAGCTCTGAGGTGGACTGAACCGGCTCGCAGACCGTGACCTCCACCGGGGCCGTTCCCGGCTCGCCGACCTCCAGGGAGCTGCTGCAGAGGACAGGACCTGCCTGGACTGGAAGAGCAGCCACCTGCATCAGGAACAGCAGAAACGGAACCGACAGCAGCCGCTGCATCGCGGGACGTCATGCCTCTGAGCGCAAACTAAGGAACGTTGTTGCGTGCGGCCAGTCCCATGCCCAGTCCTCCGGCCCCCGCGGAAGACCCGACCAGGCTCCTGCTGAAGCGCCTTGCCATGGAGGCTTACCGACGGGGGACGTTCAAGCTGGCTTCAGGCCGCCAGAGCGAGCATTACGTCAACTGCAAGCCGGTGAGTCTCAGCGGTCGGGGCCTGGCTCTGATCAGCACAGCCATGCTGGCTCATGTGGAGGAGGACGCCGCCGCCGTCGCCGGTCTCACCCTTGGGGCTGACCCGCTCGTGAGCGGGGTGGCGATGGCGGCGGCCCTGTCCGGCAGGCCTCTCGATGCTCTGATCGTGCGCAAACAGGCGAAGGGCCATGGAACTGCCGCCTGGCTGGAGGGTCCTCTGCCGGCGCCAGGATCGATCGTGACCGTTCTCGAAGACGTTGTGACCACAGGAGGTTCAGCCCTCAAAGCCGTGCAGCAGCTGCAGGACGCCGGCTTCCGCGTGCAGCGGGTCGTCACCATCGTGGATCGGGAGGAGGGAGGTGCAGCCGCAATGGAATCGGCCGGGCTGGAACTGATCAGCCTCTATCGACTTTCAGAGGTGGCCGGATGCGCCCTGGAGCTGGCGGCATGACCGCAACGCTGCTCTGGCAGGACGACTTTCCGCTGCTGCGGCTGGAGGGGCCGGGAGCCCGTGACTTTCTCCAGGGTCAGACCAGTGCCGACCTCAAGGAGATTCCAGAAGGTGTTCTGGTCCAGAGCTGCTGGCTGAGCGCCACAGGACGGCTGAGGGGGCTGCTGGAGATCCGGATGGATCCGACGGGCGCGGATGTTCTGGTGCTGGCTGGTGAGGCCGACGCCATCACCAATGGCTTCGATCAGGTGATCTTTCCGGCTGATCGCGTCCGCGTCAGCGCTGGCAGACGCCAACAGCGTCTTCAGACCCTTCCCGACGCTGACACCGTGGCCTGGCTGCTCCCGGGGCAGGGGCTTCCGAAGGACTGCTCGGACCTGCCACTGGCGGATGCTGATGCCCTCGAACAGTGGCGACTCCTTCAGGGTTGGCCGTCGAGCCAAGAGCTGACAGGCGACACCAATCCCTTTGAACTTGGCCTGGCGAGGCGGATCAGCCTGTCAAAAGGTTGCTACCTCGGCCAGGAAACCATGGCCAAGCTGGCGTCGAGCGGTGGGGTGAAGCAGCAGCTGCGCTGCTGGAGCAGCACAGCTGCGATCAGTGCCGAAGCGAAACTCGGATGCAACGGTGACCGTGCTGGTGTCGTCACCTCCAGCCTGGAGGTGACGCCAGGTCAACGCTGGATCGGTCTTGCGCTGGTGCGCCGGCAATGGCTGCAGGAAGCGGAGCTTGAGGGACCGGAGGGTCAATGTCTGATCCTTCAGCGGCCTGGAGGGTTTCAGGACCCGCCGGTTTCTGCCGGTTCCTCCTGATCAGGAGCACCATCCCGCTTCAGCAACCATTCAGCGACAGCCCAGGTCGCCAGACAGTCATCGCGGTTGTACCGGAAGATCCGATCCAGGGCATGGGAATGTCCCCGGCGTCGTTCACCTTCCCCCTGCCACTGACGCCACCAGAGCAGCGCACGGGCCCCATCGGCGCCGGCCTGACCCCAGCGGAATCCACGCCAGGCCGCAACGGATTTGAGTCCGTAACTGTTCAGAGGCAATCGCCAGTGGCTGCGCACCCTGGCGTGCACATCCACGAGCCGCTGCCGCAGGTCGGTGAGATCAGCATCCGCAACTCCCTGGCGCTGGGCCATGCGTCGCAGGGCCAAAGACTCCGTTTCTCCGTAATGCAGCACGGGCCAGGAGGCGAATCGATCCAGCAGGCACGTCAACCGTCTCCAGCTGCGTTCCTCCGGATGGTCCTGAAGCATCAGGACAGGGTGGTATTTCGCGGCATGCGGCAGCCAGGCCCCGCTGGAATCCCTGGGCAGGCACACGAAACCATGGAGGAAATCGTGACGGGCGTCGGGATCCGACTCGATGTCGTACAGCAGAACTCCGGGCGCTGTCTCAAGCTCCGGCACAGCCGGTGACCTCAGCAGACGTTCCACCCGACCGTCCCGCTGGACCCGTGCCTGGGCCACCAATGTGCGCGCCACCACGCCGTGCTGATCGCCGAAGCGTTCCATCTGCGCCGCCAGCCGATCGGGTTCAGCCGCCGCCAGATCCTCGAGGCCGCGGATACCGATCTCCATCAGCATTTCGCGCCGACGGGCGCCGATGCCGCTCACCTCACTGAGATGCCCCTCGGAGGCGGCAACGGCGTTGCAACTGACTCGCCAGCTGCAGAGAGAACACTTGCGACGATCCGCCGCCAGCGCCGGAGGTTGGGAACGCTGCAGATCCTGGCCCAGCTTTCGCAGAGCCTCGCTGAGCTGGCGACGGAGACCTGAAGACAATCCGACCCGGTCCCGCTCCAGCCGCCGACCGGATCCCCCCAGCACCAGCAGGTCCTGGACAGGACTGTCCTGAACCTGCTCCAGAAGATGGCCCATCAGGGCCAGGGGCAGCTGATGTTCCCTGGTGAGACGACGACCCTGACGGGCAATGACCGGCTGGTAGGCGAAAGCCCCCCAGCGGCTCTGTCCCTTCACCCGTCGAAGCAGGGGTGGATGGGCCTCGAGCGGCTCCCCGGAAGGACCGGTGCCCTTCAAGCGCAGACCGACAACCGACTCGGCACCATCGCGACAGGACGCCTCTCCCCGTCCGGGAGGCTGCCGTAGAAGCGCCGCGAAACAACGCTGCTGATCATCGAGCTGAAGATTGCGATGCGCGGTCCACAACCGATCAGCCGCATCACCATGACGATCCAGCCACGCCTTGCGCCGACAGCGCAGCCAGCTGCGCAGCAAACGATCGGTGAGAGCGTTGTCGGCAGGCGGGGTGTCACCCATGAGGCGACCCTACGGCGCGCAACTGCTAGATCCTGTTCGCTGCCAGGTGTTCCATGTCCTCAGCCCCCCTGCCTCTGCACCCTGCTCCGATCCGATTCGGCACCGATGGCTGGCGTGGCGTTCTCGGGGTGGACATCACGGTGGAACGCCTGCTGCGTGTGGCGGCGGCAGCGGCTCAGGAACTCGCCCATCGCGCCCCGGCAGGCCTTGAGAGTCGCACCGTCGTGATCGGCTATGACCGGCGCTTTCTGGCACCTGAACTGGCCGAGGCGATCACAGCCGCCGTCCGCGGCAGCGAGCTGGAACCACTGCTCACCGAGACAGCTGTGCCCACACCCGCCTGCAGCTGGGCGGTTGTTGAGCGACGTGCCCTGGGCGCTCTGGTGATCACCGCCAGTCACAATCCCTCCGAATGGCTGGGGCTCAAGATCAAGGGGCCCTTCGGTGGTTCGGTGGAGGGTGACTTCACCGCCGCTGTGGAGAGACGACTGGCTGCCGCTGGGATCACAGCTCCGATTCAGGGAACGATCCACCGCTTCGACGGAAGGCGGGAGCATCTGGAGGGTCTGCGCCGCAAACTCGATCTGACGGCCCTGAGAGAGGGACTCAGGTCCATGAACCTGAAGGTGATCGTCGACCCGATGCATGGCTCGGCGGCGGGATGTGTCTCCGAGCTTCTGGACTGCTCCGGCGATGGTCTGGTGGAGGAGATCCGCAGTGAGCGCGACCCACTGTTCGGCGGTCATCCGCCGGAACCGCTGGCTCCTTACCTGAGCCAGCTGATCACTGCGGTGCAGGCTTCAACGGCAGCGGGGACGCCGGCGGTCGGACTGGTGTTCGACGGAGACGGAGATCGGATCGCCGCTGTGGATGAAACGGGCCGGTTCTGCAGCACCCAGCTGCTGATGCCGCTCCTGATTGATCATCTGGCTCGGGCCAGGCAACTGCCTGGAACCGTGGTGAAGACCGTGAGTGGCTCGGACCTGATGCGCCTGGTGGCCGAGGGGCTCGGGCGCGAGGTTCAGGAGCTGCCCGTGGGTTTCAAATACATCGCTGCGGAAATGCTGGCGGGTGAGGTCCTCATCGGCGGAGAGGAATCAGGCGGTGTCGGATTCGGAATGCACCTTCCCGAGCGAGACGCCCTGTTCGCGGCGATGCTGGTGCTGGAAGCCCTGGTGGAGAGCGGGCAACCTCTTGGGGCACGTCTGAATGACCTGCAGCAGCGCCACGGCGGAGCCAGCCATTACGACCGGCTCGACCTGCGGCTGGCCGATATGGACGCCCGCCGGCGGCTGGAGACCCTGCTGGCGGATGCACCACCGGAGGAGGTCGCCGGCACCGCCGTGCAGAGCGTGATCAGCACGGACGGCATCAAGCTCCGACTGGGACCGAGCCACTGGCTCATGCTGCGCTTCTCGGGCACCGAGCCGTTGCTGCGTCTCTACTGCGAAGCCCCCGATGCCGAACGGGTCAACGCCGTGCTGAGCTGGGCCCGACGCTTCGCCGAAGCCGCATGAAACGTCTGATCATCGCCAGTGGAAACCAGGGCAAGATCCGCGAATTCCAGGGTCTGCTCGGCGCGCTTCCTCTGGACGTGCAACCCCAGCCCAGCGGTCTGGACATTGAGGAGACCGGCGCCAGTTTCGCGGCCAATGCCCGCATCAAGGCTCGGGCCGTGGCGGCCGCCTGTGGCGAATGGTCCCTGGCCGATGACTCGGGCCTGAGTGTCACGGCCCTGGACGGAGCCCCCGGTGTGCATTCGGCGCGCTATGCACCCACGGATCCGGAGCGGATCGCAAAACTGCTGGATGCTCTGGGTGAGGTTGAGGACCGTTCTGCCTGCTTCATCGCTGCCCTTTGCCTGGCCGCACCCGACGGGACGGTGCTGCTGGAGGTGGAGGGTCGCTGTGAGGGCTCGATCACCACTGAGCCCCGCGGCGACGGAGGCTTCGGCTACGACCCCGTCTTCGAGGTGTCGGGCACCGGCCTCACCTTCGCCGAGATGCCGCTCAGCGAAAAGAAGCATCACGGGCACCGGGGGCGGGCTTTCGCCCAGCTGGAACCAGGCCTCAGGGAGCTGCTTCAGGCCGCCTGAACACACCCAGGTGCTCTGTGTCACGGGGGACTGAAAAACGAGTCCTGTACGGTGACCCCTGCCGCTGACGAGGTTCATGGCCATCGCCATGACCACGGGTTACAGCGCGCAGACCGAAGGCGCACTCCTCTGCATCGAAGCCGCCTCGGACTGGGCCTTGACTTGTGTTGACCAACTGGCTGTCTCTGACAGTCACGTGCTGATCGATTACGGAGCCGCCGACGGCGGCACTGCCGTCGGTCTCTGGAATCAAGTGCTGGATCGCCTGCATGGCAACCAGCCCGAGGCCCACCTGACCCTGATCGGCAACGATCTGCCGAGCAATGACAACGTCGCTCTGGCCGAGAACCTGGCCCTGCAGATCCCGCGCCCTGCGAAACCGACGGTGCTGGTGAGTGCCCGCAGCTTCTACGAACCCTCCGTGGGGCCGAACACGGTGAGCTTCGGCTTCTCCGCCACCGCGATGCACTGGCTGAGTGCATCACCTGGCCAACTGGAGACGCATACCCATGTGCTCGCCTCAGGGGATGCGGAAGCACTGGAGCGCTTCACAACCCAGGCAATGAAGGACTGGACGTTCATCCTCGAACTGCGCAGCCGCGAACTGAAGGTCGGCGGGCGCCTGCTGACCGTGAACCTCTCCCGCGATGGGGAAGGCCGCTATCTGGGTCACAACGGTGGCGAAACCCGCAACGTGCATGACCAGCTGCATCAGATCTGGCGTGGCCTGGCTGATGAAGGCGTGATCTCCGAGGAGCAGTACCGCAGTGGAACGGTTCTGAATTTCTACAAGTCTCCAGAGGAGTTCATGGCTCCGCTGAAGGACACCACCTCAGCGCCCTATCGCAACGGCCTGCGGCTGGTGAACGAACGCACGGTGTATGTGAAGTGCCCGTACCGCCGCCGCTGGAACGAGAACGGAGACACCGCTGCTTTTGCAGCAGGACTGATGGCCACCATCCGCAGCTGGAGCCGGCACAGCTTCGCCAGCGTGGCAGGGGACAGCGTCGCTGATCAGGTTTACCAGCAGCTGGAGCAACGCATCGCTGAAGCTCCGAGTGAGTGGAGCCTGGATTACGTCGAGCACCACCAGATCATGGAGAAGGTCGCCTGATGACAACCCAAACAAGACCCACACCGAGTGTCTCGGTGCTTGCCGAGCACGTCTCGGATCACCTCTCGGTGTTCGTGGTGGCGGAGGACACCGACGCCAAGCGACCTGCCAACGGTGGCCTTCGTCTTCTCAATTACCCCAGTGATGAAGCCTGCATCGCTGATGGCGAACGTCTTGCAGGGTTGATGACCCACAAGCACGATCTCTATGGCACCGGTTTCGCCGGCGGCAAGATCGTGGCCCGGGCCTCGGAGCCTGCAGCGGTCAAGGATGAACTGATCAACATCACCGCCGAGCTGCTGCAGTCGCTCGACGGAGCCATGATCACCGGCTGTGACCTCAACACCAGCCTTGAGGACATGGAGCGGCTGACCGAGCTCACACCGCACGTGCTGGCTGCGGTCGGCAGTCCGGTGGATGCCAGTGCTGCCACGGCTCACGGCACCCTGGGCGCCGTCGAAGCCGTGCTGGAGACGGACCTGAAAACTGCCAAGCCCGGGCGCGCCCTGGTGCACGGATGCGGCGCGGTGGGAGGCACCGTCGCCCGCGCCCTGGTGGACCACGGCTGGACGGTCTTCACCGTGGATCTCAGTCGTGAACGGGCTTCCATACCCGGCGCGACGCCGCTGCCGCAGGGATGCTCCTGGTGGGAGCTGAAGCTGGACCTGCTGCTGCCCTGCTCCATCTCCGGCCTGATCGATGCAGCCATGGCAGACGCCCTGCACACGGAGGCCGTGGTCCCGGCTGCCAACGCCCCCTTCCAGAACCCGCAACTGGCCGATGAGCTGCGCCGCCGTGGCATCCGTGTGCTGCCGGATCCCCTGGTGAATGCGGGTGCCGTGATTGCCGATTCCATCGAGCGGTTCTCCCCGGAGGCCTGGAACAACGCCGGTGCGGAGGACGTGTATTCCTTCGTGCGCTGCGAGGTCCGGCAGCGGGCCGCCAACTACCTGAGTCGGCGCGATCAGGGGCTCTCGGTTGGGGCTGCTCTGGTGGACGTGGCTGAATCCAGCAGCGACCCCATCGGCCTCAGCTTCGGAGATGCCGCATGACCCAACCCTCCTCTCTGCCGTCCCAGGCCGCTGTCGTGATCATCGGCGGCGGAATGGCCGGGCTCAGCTGCGCCGCCTCCCTGGCCCGTCACGGCATCGGCGATGTGGTGCTGCTGGAGGCCAGGACCCTGGCCCATGCCAGGGCGAGCAGCTTCGGAGAAACCCGGATGTTCCGCGAGATGTACTCCGATCCGGTGCTCTGCAGGCTTGCTCAGGAGGCCAATCGCCTCTGGAGGGAGGAGGAAACCCATGCCGGAGAGCAACTGCGCGAAACGCACGGACTGCTCTTCTATGGCGAAAGCTGGGATGAGGAAACGATTGAGGGATCGATTCCCGGCGCCCGCCGCGTGATGGACGACCAGGGCATTCCCTATGAAGCCCTCCGTGCTGAAGAGATCAAGGCACGGTTTCCGCTGAACCCGAAACCGGACTTCACCGGACTGTTCGAGCCCACCGCCGGCGCGGTGCGCAGTGACAAGGTGATCGCCCACTGGACCCGCACCGCCCGCAACGCAGGTCAGCAGCTGATCGAACACTGCCCCGTGGCCGGCATCGATCCCGATGGCGCGGGCGTCACCCTCGAGAACGGCCATCACATCAGCGCAGGCCAGGTGGTGGTGACCAGCGGCATCTGGAGTCAGCTGCTTCTGGCTCCGCTGGGGCTGGCTCCGAAACTCGAGGTCTGGCCGATGCTCTGGGCCCATTACACCGTCGATCCGGCCCTGGCCGATCGCTATCCCCAGTGGTTCTGCTTCCAGCAGGAACGCGGGGACGACGGCGGTCTCTATTACGGCTTCCCCGTTCTCAGCCACACGGCTGATGGCCGCCCGCGGATCAAAGCCGGGATCGACTGGGCTCCCCAGGAGCTCCGCGTGGCCGAGCCCAATGCCATGGCCACGGAGCCGCCGCCAAGGCTTGTGGAACTGCTTGACACCTTTCTGTTCAACAACGTTGAAGGCGTGCAGGAGCGCGTGGAAACGGTGATGAGCCCCTACTCCATGACCAGTGATGTGAATTTCGTGCTGGATCGGCTCAGCCCGAACCTCAGCCTGTTCACGGGAGGCTCCGGTCAGGCCTTCAAGTTCGCCCCGTTGATCGGGGACTCCCTGGCACGACTGGCCAGTGGGAACCAACCCGCCGTTGATCTGTCCTGCTGGAGCCACCAGCGCACAGCTGTCCGTCTCTGAGCCCGTTTTCCATGTCTGATTCCGCCAAGACCCCACGCCACTGGATCCGGGAAAGCCCTCTCTGGGTCGGGGCCGGACCGCTGCTGATCTTTCTGCTGGTGGCTGCTGTCGATCTCACCCTGGCTGAAACCTTCACCAGCGAAGGCAAGGCCTTCGTGAGTTCCCTGCTGGGAGGTGTCTGGCTCTGGATGGTTGTGGTTCTGTTCCTGATCGCCATGGGCATGGCCATCAGCCCCCTCGGCAGCCTCAGGCTCGGAGGGCCCGAGGCAAAGCCCAGCCTGAAATTCTTTGACTGGTGTGCGGTGCTGATCTGCACCCTGCTGGCAGGGGGAGGAGTGTTCTGGTCCGCTGCCGAACCGCTCACCCATTTCCAGTCCCCGGCGCCCCATTTCCAAGGCATCGAAGGCAGCAGTGCGGCTGCGGTGGACCCGGCTCTTGCGGTCAGCTTTCTCCACTGGGGTTTTCTGGCCTGGGCTCTTGTCGCCACCACCGTGACGATCACCTTCTCGATCCTGGAGCGACGTGGTGAGCCACTCCGGCCGCGAACCCTGCTGGTGCCGTTGCTTCC
>ERZ802831.327-NODE-327-length-24873-cov-11.3227_pt1 | contig 24873 bp, 43 predicted proteins | sample MGYA00345655_ERZ802831 | MGnify/ENA primary metagenome ERZ802831 (study PRJEB30503, sample SAMEA104212376) | marine metagenome | biome: Westerlies Biome; feature: [SRF] surface water layer (ENVO:00010504) within the epipelagic zone...; material: water...
GGTCTGCTCCAATCATCATCTATGGCAATGAAGGGCAGCCGTAACAGGTGAGATTGACTCTCTAGCTAACGCTAACTGATTAAGGATCGTTTAAGCGGGATTCCGGTGTGGCTGCCTCTGCTTCGAGCAGAGTGTTGAAAGAATGCGTAGGGCATTTCGTCGATGAACGCGTGACCATCGCCTCCTGGAGAGATCTGCTGCTGACCAACCTTCGCATCGGGATTCTGGGCTTCGGTGGCCCTCAAGCCCATATCGCGATGTTGCGAGAGCAAATCGTTGATCAACACCACTGGGTGAATGCTGAGCAGTTTGATGAAGGTTTAGGTCTCTGTGAAGCCTTACCCGGCCCTGCTTCCAGCCAAATGGCGATTTACCTTGGTTGGCTACAGAAAGGATGGCTGGGAGGATTGATCAGTGGCAGCTGTTTTCTGCTGCCCGGGTTGCTGATCGTGCTGGTGCTGAGTGAACTCTGGCGCAGCGGCCAATCCATCCCAAGTTTCACGACAGCGTTGCAGACGGTGCAACCGGTTATTGCCGCCATTGTCTGGGCCTTTGCCTGGAAATTGATGAAGAACCGTCGTCACCGCTGGCAACGCTTAACAGCACTCCTGGTGATGTTTGGGGTGATGCTCAACATGCTGGGGTTCCTTCCGCTGACGGCGGGATGGCTGTTGCTCTTGGCAGGCGTGGCGCGTCTGCCATTTTTGCCGCCTTCGAACGTGCCCCCAACCTCTCCACCTGCATTGCGAAGTTTGCTGGCACCGCTCGGATTCGCGTTAACAACCGCGTCGAGTTCTGCATTTGTGGGACAACTGTTCATGGTTTTTTTCAAAACAGGGCTGCTGGTGTTCGGTGGCGGACTCGTGATCATTCCGCTGCTTGAGCAACAAATCGTGGATCTCGGCTGGCTGAGCAGCGCCCAGTTCCTCGATGGTGTGGCGATCGGCCAAATCTCCCCAGGCCCCGTGGTTCTCACCAGCACTTTTGTTGGGTATCAGGCGGGATGGGCCCAAGGGGGCCTTGGCATGGCCCTCCTGGGAGCTGCAACGGCAACCATCGGCATCTTTCTCCCCAGCTTTGGTTTCATCCTTCTCGCTTCACCTCTGTTGCAGCGTTGGCGCCAGCACCCCACGATCAAGGGGGTGCTGAACGGCTTGCTGGCGGGAGTGCCTGGAGCGGTTGCAGCAGCAGCAGCGTCGTTAACGCTGACGACATTTGAGGTCGGCAACACCTTGGTGCAGATTCTGCTGTTTGTGGGAGCGCTTGTTGGGAGCGTCAGTGGACGCTTGAAGCCCATCCCATTGATTGTTGTGGCTATCGGTATCGGGTTGGCCCTGGAGTGGATCGGTTGAGATGCATCTTTTTCTCGTGGTTCTGGGAGGTCGTTGCCGTGGTTGCCACGTGGAGCAACACGATGTGCGTTGGGTGATCGGAGAAACGATTGACGACACATTGCCCACTCTGAAAAAGGAATGGATCGGGTTGCGCAAAGGCCTGCATCTCGACAGCTACCGCCGCATCGATCGCGTTGATGGCCATGTGGTGAATGTCGTCGAACCAGGCAGCCGGGAGATCTCATCCGAAGAACCTCGACTCTGGTTCGTCAACCTCGGTGCTTACGACGCATCGTCCATGGCTGAGCAACACCACTTCGGGCTCGTGGTTGCGCACAGCGCAGCGTCAGCCAAAGCCCGGGCCAGGCGCCGCTGGTTGCAGGGTCTCGAGCAGATCCATAAAGACGACCTGCATGGCGTGGCGATGGCACCAGAGCTCGATGATCTCTTACCCATTGAAGGAAATGGCTGCTGGTCGCTGACGCTGAAGCCGATCAGCGAAGGGGAGGATCCCCCAGATCAACCGGATTGGTTTGGCTATCGATTGATTTGAAGGGAGCCCAGCATCACGCCGTGATCACATTCAGTCACAGATCAGAGTTGATGCAGACACGGTTCACATCAAGGCACTGCATACGCTTCAGGTAGCAACGACTTGCACATGTCCTCCTTGCGTCAGATCAGCCTTGCAGCGCTAACTGTCATCGCAGCTGCAGCCGTGTTTTCGCCACCCTCCAGCGCCCATGGCAAGCACCACGGCCATCATCACCACAAAAAACAAAAGGCCTACAACAAGGGGTATCGCAAGGGCTACAACAAAGCCGTCAAAGGGTCTTACTACGCGCCTTACCGTGTTTATCGGCCCTATTACGCCCCGGTTCGCCGACCCGTGGTTGTTGCACCGGCACCCTGGGTTAATCCATATCACTACGGAACGCGCGTGAACGTTGGATTTGGCTTCAATCTGTGATTGAACTCAGCAAACGGAATGGCAGACAATCCGATCAGCAGCGAGCTTGGTGATGTTTGGCGCGATCACGTGTTAAAGAACGTTGTCGCGCATCTCGAGGCAAATCGCGATGCCATCATCGACGATTTCGTTGCTGAGAACGCTGATCAGATTGATCGGGAACGAGTCGAGCAAAGCGATCTGCTCGACTTTGATGTGAGCATCACCCTGCACCGAGACCGAAAACAATCATTCGGTCTCGGTTTGAATTTCTTTAAGGCGAACATGATCCGTTGAATCGACCTCCACGAAGGCCAACTCACGGCTGGTTTCAGCTTGCAGCTTTGGCATCGGCAACTCCTTCCGCTCGAGCGACGTCACCAACATCTCCAGACTTTTGAGCCCTGCTACCAAGAGGGGAAGCAACAAACGCTCAGACAACACAACCGTGGTGGCCAGAGACACTGCTATGGCATCCAAGGCTGGATTCTTCAATCGGGCCACACTGCAATCTGTTGATTGTTCTGGAACTTAAGGCGAGAGATTCGCCTTTGAACCGGTCGCTGACAACTCCAAGAGCTGGCTCAACAGGGCTGAAAATTGGAGGTCACAGGGGGGCCACCTCCGGGGGGGACGGAACATCCAGGTGGCAGGCTGCGTTTCGGTAAAGCGTCCGCTGCGGCCGCTGGCTCTGATGGCTCTGATGGATCTGAGGAGCTTGGTGAACGATCGGTGTGATTCGGCTGCGGTGGAACCGGGCGGGAATCCGGCAGCGGTTTCAGCAGGTTGAGATCCAGCTTCCGAATCGGAAACATCGACATGGTGAAGGTGTAGCCCAATCCGACAAGCAGACCGATGCCCGTGAACTGAAGCCAGATGCGAACCAAATGGCGTTGGTCATCGCGCATGGGAGAGATTTTTCCAGAACTTCAGCCTATGGGCCCTCAACACACTCCCCACGACTGCAGATGGTGTCGGCTGTTTGACAGTGCAGAAACAAGCCGTCGATGATTCAGTCGGCCACCCCCTGAACCGATCGAAACGCAGTCCCTGCTCACCATCGTCACACCTTTCCTGGTGTTTGGAGCCTTGTTCGTTGTTCTGCTGCTGGTCTGGGATCGATGATCCAGGTCACCCTGGCGATGTTCTGGACGCCCTATGCCGATTGGATTTACACGGTGGTCAGCCTGAGTGGGCTGGTGCTGATCACCTGGCTTGTGCTCGGACGAAACCCATCCAATTGAAGACCGATCTCAACCCGTGATCGCTTCCATCACGGGTTGCAGCAAAACATCGCGAGCGTTGTTGAAGCGGGTCATCACTTCCGGATCACCCCCTTTATCGGGATGATGCTGCACCGCCAGCAATTTGTGAGCGCGTTTCACCTGCTGTTCGGTGAGCCGACCCGTTAGGGGTAGGCCAAGGCTTTGGCGAGCTTGAATCGCTTCGAGATCAGGATCACGCCCCATGGGGCACTGCTCCCTGCGGTGATTCGATTTACCTGGCTTGCGCTTCGCATTCGAGCGTTTTGAGCTGCCGCCCTTGGTTGCGGCACCGAAGCCGCCACCAGCTGATTCAGAACCAAATCCAGATTTCGCAGCCAAGGGATCGATCCCATTGAGCTCGCCACAATGCCCGATCGCGGAACCGACATCGGGTGGCGTGGATCACTCGGCAACGCGAAGCAAGGCGCACTGGGGAGCCTGAACCAGCTCATAACCACCACGGATCCGGCTGCCTCCCGGGTCCAGGATTGTGCTCAGCTGCTGGTTCTCAGAGCGTGCTTCGAGAACCACTTGCTGACCCACCAAGACAATTCGAAAACGCCAGGGCAGAAGACCAGGGAGTGTGAAAGTCACGCTGAACCCGCAGATGCACGAACGATGCCGTGAGCATTCAAAAAGTCCATCCCCTGGTTGTTCAACAGATCAACCCAGTCAAGACAAGGGCTTTTGAGCAACAACGGCGAAAAACGGATCACCTTTGCCACCGAACAACCCCATCACTCCTTCAGCGCGGGTGTCTTCAGCGACGATTTCCGGGCTTGGCCAGCCCTGCGCCATCAACACAGTGGCCACATAACGGAGATGGTCGCGATCGTCACCGTCGGTCCACACCTGCGGAGCCTTTGTGAAAAACATGCGATTGGAGAAGGCCACAATCACCTGGCCTTTCGGACGGGTGATCCGGAGGAGTTCCGATGCGATGGCTTCGGGTTGCTGGAGGTATTGCCAGCCAGCCACGATCAAGGTGGCGTCCACACTTTCATCAGAAAGCGGAAGCTGCTGATCGCGATTCAGGTTTTGAACCCAATGTTGATCAAGCTTTGGGTTGGCTTTCAATTCCTCCAGATTGAGGCCATGGCCAATCACCCGGTCGTATCTGATGTCATCAGGTAGGTGACTGACCCAACTGCTCATCAAGTCGAGAACCAGAGCGCAGGGAGGTATCCGATCGCGATAGAAATTCGTCAGCCTTGCCCGAAAGCCCGCATCGAGATGATGCACAAATCGCGGCTCGCTGTAGAAGAGCGCGTCATCGCTGGAATCCAGCTTGAAACGCTGGGCCTCCTCGAGAACCTGAACAACTGTCACGCGTCAGCCCAGTGCGAGATACCAGTGGACAACGGCGCTGAGTTGGCCAACCGTGCCAAGGCCCGTGAACCACTCGACAAGAATGGCTGCAAGAAAGCCCACCATGGCTGCACGGCCATTCAGCAGTTCGACCCCTGCCAACGCTGACTGGTTCCAAGGTCGCGCAGTGGTGAGAGATTCTCCGAATCGCTCCGGTTCTTCGTAGAGGAAAGCAGGCCGGGTCATTGCTGCGTGCAAATCCAGCGGACCTTAACGACTGTGTCGGCTCGACCGGGGTATCGAGTCCACTGACCATCCGGACCGCGGCGATCCAGATGACCTGCTGAACAATCGGCCCGCATCGCCAGAACACGACTGGTCCAGCTCTGCTGACCGCTGCGCTTCAGCAGAAGCCCGGCCTCCAGTTCAACAGCGCCCTGAACCGGTCTGCGGTTGCGGATGTATTCGGCAGCTTGAAGATCGGGAGACGCAACGGCTTCCATAAAGGTCCAACCATCGCCTGGGAGATGTTGCTTCCGAACGGCGTGCCAGTCAGCAGGTTCTTCGGCGGGGTGCCACTGCGCCAGAGCAGGCTCGATCACCAATGGAACGATCGCTGTCAGGCCGAGACGCACGACCAACTGCCGAACTCTCCTTAAAGCGGTGATTGCGTCAGACAACAGTTGAAGCTCCAGCAGACCACAGAAAACTTTACGAAGCGTTGAAACGCAAACATGAACAAATGGTTATGGATTTTTCAGTACCAGCAGTGCCAGCTTGAAGACGTTCCGAGATCTCACCATGACAAGGATTGCGGAGGGACGGGCCCCATACACGGTCCGGCACAAGACATCTAGCGGAGAGAAACTCGAATCCTGCTTCTATGCATCCGACGCCTTCGAGGCAAGGATGCTCGCCATGGAATTCAACACCTACATCCGCCAACACCCGAACTGCATCGATTCCATCCTCAGGACGGAGGTCTGAGGGCCGAGCGACGACGCTCGACCTGCACAAACACCAGCCAGGCGAGGCTGGCGAGTCCGCCACTGATCCAGTCACTCCGCAGCAATTCAACAATTGCGATGGTGCTGGCTCCAATCCGCAGGCCCCTGAGAAGAAGGTCCGTTAAAGGAGGTGTCTGGCGCTGCTCACGCTCCATGAATTCCCTGCGGAAGGATATGGGTCTTGAAGGTTCCCATGGCCACCGCTTCCGCGCTCCTCACCGCTGATGATTTGCTCGCAGCTGAACGGCGGGCACGTCGGCACGGCTCTGGGCTGACATGGGCTCAGTTGTCAGGTCGCTGGCGACTGGAACGCACCTGGGGGCGATCGGGCACACCGCCTGCTCCAGGGAGCGGGGCAGCCCTGCGATGGCTCAGAGCCTGTCTGATCCTGGAGACGCAGGGGGATCAGTTCGTCATCACCAATCAAGTGAGCCTGGCCAGCCTCCGCCTTCGCTTTCGTGGAACAGCCCATCTGAGGGGACGCAGGCCCCTGCTGCTGTTCAGCTTTTCTCGCCTGGAGGTTGCCTTGGCCGAACACATTCTGTTCAGCAAACACCTGCCAACTCCAAAGCCGCAGCGGATGCCCTTTTTCGCTCTGATCGGCATTGATGATGCGCATGGCCAGCTCACAGCGCGTGGGCGTGGCGGTGGACTGGCGCTATGGGTACGTGAGAACGACGACCGGTCATGAAACCAGCCGTTGCCCTGGCGATGCTGGAGCGGGAAGGGCAGTGGCTTCTTCAGCTCCGCGATGACATCGACTCGATCATCTACCCCGGCCATTGGGGGCTGTTTGGAGGACATCTCGACCCGGGTGAAACCCCTCGCCAGGCTGTTGTGCGGGAATTGCAGGAAGAAATCAACTGGACGCCACCCGATGCCCTCGAACACTGGTTCAGCGACGACAGCGGTAACCGGATCGCCCATGTGTTCAGGGGCCAGCTGAGCGTTCCGCTGGATCAACTGCAACTGTTGGAAGGGCAGGAGATGAAGCTCGTTCCCCTGGCCGAACTGTGCAGCGGCCACGTGCGCAGTGAAAGCCATCAGAGCCTCCGCCCGATCGCACCACGGCTCTCCCTTGTGATTGAACGACTGCAACGTGATGCCGAATAAGCCTGAGCCCTGGCTGGATCTGTGCAATGTCGAGGCTTGGCTTGGCCATCGGCCGGTTCTGAAGGATCTCTCGCTCGAGCTGCTTCCGCGGCAATCAGCAACGGTTCTTGGGCCCAACGGCGCTGGCAAAAGCTCCCTGGTGAAATTGATTGATCGGAGCCTTTACCCCATCGTCCGGCCGGACTCCCACTGCAAGCTGTTCGGCAGCAGCACTGTGAACCTCTGGCATCTGCGCCAACGGCTTGGGGTGGTGTCCAGCGAACTTGAACAACGGCTGGATCGCCGCATCACCTGTCATGAGCTGGTGGTCAGCAGTTTTTTCGGATCGATGCGCCTTGGCCGTGATCAGGTGCCATCCAGCACGCAACGCGATCAGACCGATGCGGTTCTCGCCCAGCTCAGGCTGGAACACGTCGCGCAGCGTCCCTACGGTGAACTCTCCGACGGACAGCGGCGGCGTCTGCTGATCGCCCGGGCTTTGGTGCACCATCCGGAGGTTCTGCTCCTGGATGAACCGAGCCGCGCCCTCGATCTCAAAGCGGCCCACCAACTGATGGCGTTGCTGCGCGAGCTGATCACCGCTGGCACCACAGTGGTGCAGGTGACCCATCGGGTCGACACGATTGTTCCGGAGATGCAGCGGATCCTGTTCCTCAATGATGGGCGGATCACCGGAGACGGTTGTCCTCGGGAGATGCTCACGTCAGCTCGACTGAGCGAGCTTTTCGACACCCCCCTGCGGGTGGTGGAGGCTCAGGGATTTCATCAGGTGCTCCCGGCATGATCTGTTCCCCCGGCGGTCGATCTGCTAGGGGTGTGAGACACCAATGAGTCGCCATGGCAACGGCCGATCAGAAGAAAACGATCACCAAGAAGCGCCTGCAGGAATTGCGTAACCAATGCCGGGACCACTACAACGTTGTGGCTGACGGCGTGCTTCCCGATGGCGCTGATGTTCGCGTGACGATGGGGAAGCTCCAGGAGCTGATCGAGTTGCTGGATGGCAAAGCCAAATGGGATGACACTGAGGCCTCCTGACGGGTGCTCTCTACCGAATCAATGGACGATGAGCAGGATTACGTTGAACGATGGGATCGCCCTTCGTTGAGGCGTCAACGCCCAGGCGAAGCCTTCTGTTTCCGCGAAGCGGGAATGACGCGGTTCAACGATGTTTACGACCGGGACGATGAGGACGGTGATCCACCATCGGAATCCTGCCTCTGACCATTCCGGACTGGCATCGCCTCATGCCGGCGCAGCACCCCTTGCCCGGGCGCCAGCAGAAAGGCCAACACAAACTGAGCGGTCTGAACAAGAACGATGCATCCAGCGGTGGAGCTATCACTCCAGTAGCTCACGAACACGCCGAGAACACTCGAAATCACACTGCTCGCCACGGCGATCAGAGTCATTCGATCGAAGCGATCCGTGAGCAAGTAGGCCGTTGCCCCTGGGGTGACCAGCATGGCCACCACCAGGATGATTCCCACGGTTTGCAGCCCGGCAACGGCAGCAAGGGAGAGCAATCCCAGCAGCATGTAGTGCAGAAGGCCCGTGTTGATGCCGATCGAGCGGGCGTGGGTGGGATCGAAGCAGAACAGCATCAGATCCCGCCTGAACAGCAGCAGCACCAGCAGCACCAGCAGAGAGATCACCAGCGTCTGGCGGATGTCACCAGCGGTGATCCCCAGAACGTTGCCAAAGAGGATGTGGGTGAGGTCGATGTTGCTGCGTGTCTTGGACACCAGAACCAGGCCGAGAGCGAAGAATCCGGTGAACACCAAACCGATCACGGTGTCTTCCTTCACGCGGGATTTCTGCTTCACGAACCCGATGGCTGCCACGGAGCCAACACCGAACACAAAGGCTCCCAGAGAAAAGGGGAGGCCGAGGGCGTAGGCCACCACAACACCGGGGAGCACCGCATGGGAGACGGCATCACCCATGAGAGCCCAACCCTTGAGCGTCATGTAGCAGGAGAGAAGTCCGCAAACACCTCCCACCAAAGCGCTGATCGCCAGCGCCTTGAGCATGAAGGCGTGACTGAGGGGTTCCAGTAAAAGGTCCATCGATTCAGTATGAGCGTGCTTTCCGCAGGCCTGATGCCCCGCGCCTCAATCCAGAACGCCAGACCTGCACTGCGGCGATTGCCCACCCGGCCCAACCGATTCGTGCCAGCTGTGGTGCGCCGTTTGCTGCCCCTGTTGTTCAAGCTGGAGGGCTTGCAGCGGCATAGAGAGGACGCCGCCGCAAGGCTGGCGCAAGCCTTCTCAGCCCAGCAGAACGGCGACTGCAACCTTTTAATCGCGTTCCGCCATCCCAGCACCCGGGATCCGCTCGTGCTGGCGGATCTGTTCTGGAACCATGTTCCCCGAACAGCCAAGCGATTGGATCTACCGCTGCCAAGGCCGGTGGGACTGCGGTTTCTCTACGACCGCGGCATTCCGATCTGGGCTGGTCCACTGATCGGCTGGCTGCTTCAACGCTGTGGCGGTATCGCGATTCATCGTGGGCGTCTCGATCGGCCGGCTTTGGCTCAAGCGTGTGCGGCCCTGGTTCAGGGACGTTTCCCCCTTGTGGTGGCACCCGAGGGGGCCACCAACAATCTGTCTGGAGAAATGGCGCCGCTCGAGCCAGGGGTCGCTCAGCTGGCGTTCTGGGCAGCCGATGAACTCGACAAGTCTGATGACCCCCGCCGGCTCGAAGTGCTGCCCATCGGGATTCATTACAGCTGGCGAAAACAGAACTGGATCGCCCTCAATGCACGCCTTCTGGCGCTGGAAAACCATCTCAACATTCAGCCAGCTGAAGGCTCAGCTCCAGACGACAGGACGGCGCAACAAAACCGGTTGATCCAGATCGGCCTGCACCTCATGCAGGCGCTTGAACAACTGGAGCGACTCAAAACCGATATCAATCAGCCGCTTCATGAGCGGATCGGAGCTTTTCGGTTGCATGGGTTGGCAAAAGCAGAAGCCCATTTCGGCCTTCGCGAACGAGGAAACCTCCAGGAGCGGTGCCGCCGGATTGAACAAGCAGCGTGGGACCACATCTACCGGGAGGGGCTCGATCAGCTGCCTTCGCTGGAGCGCAGCCTGGCGGACTGGGAAGCCCGGGAAGCTGATCTCCAGCTCACCCGGATGCGCCTGGTGGAACACCTCACCTGCATCAGTGGTCACTACCTCAGCGATCAGCCTGATTTCGATCGTTTCGGTGAAATGCTCCTGCTGGTGGAGGAAGCGATCGGCTGGATCGAAGCCCGAACTTGGCGTGGTGAGCCGAGCCTTGGCCCCCAGCGCGTGGAACTGCGTGTGGGGCAGCCCCTGCCGGTGAGGCCCAGACTGGAGCACTACCGCACCAACAGAAGGCAAGCCCTGAAGCTGCTCATGGCTGACCTTGAGCAAAGCCTCCAAGCCGTTCTGCCCGATTCATTCCTCTGACTGTTCACGCCATGTTGAGCGCCTACCTGTTCTGCCTTCTTGCCGGAGCTGTTCTGATCAGCATGTCGCTGAACGAGCAAGGGGAGACGGATGTCGAGGGAGGGCAGCTCAGCATTCTCTTCAGTACGCCGTTCTGGTCGTTCGGGTTGGCAGGGTTCGGGCTCTGTGGGCTGTTGATGTCGCTGCTGGCACCGGGCGGATCATGGCTGCCCTCCAGCATCGTGGCCTTGGTGATTGGTCTTGGCATGGGCATCGCTGCCACCCGCCTGCTGCGGATGCTCAGCAAACGAGAGGCCGACAGCCTGGTGCGCAGTGAGGATCTGATCGGCCTGCAGGGACGCATCACCCTGGCCACCGATGTTGAAACCAGGGGTTTCGTGGAGTTGAGCGTGAAGGGAAGCCTGCTGCGACGGCCGGCCCTCAGCCTCAAAGGGCCGTTGGCCAAGAACACGGCGGTGGTGGTCACGGCCAGCAATGACCACACCTTGGAAGTTGAAGCCCTTGATCCAAGTCTTTGATGGTTTGAGCTGACAACCGCAGCTATGCAGGAGGCAAACCACAGAGTTCGCAATGCAAGGTCAGCTGGTGCAGGCGCAAACCGGGCCTCCTAATTTTCGAACCGACAACCGCAACCCTGCAGAAGTCGTCATCGGCGGGGCGGGCTTGGTTGTGGTCGCCCTGGTGGCTCTGAATCTGATCAGCCGCTGGATGGTGCGCATCTGCCGTCCCAACGAGATGTTGGTGGTGACTGGTTCTCACTCCAATCAGGGTCAGCAGGGTGTGAAGGGCTATCGGGTGGTCGCCAACGGGGGCTGGACGTTCGTGAAACCGATTCTGGAAACAGCCCGGCGGATGGATGTCACGCTTTTGCCGGTTGTGGTTGAAGTGAACAACGCCTACTCCCATGGGGGAACCCCATTGAACATTCAGGCGATCGCCAACGTGAAGGTCAGCACCGACCCGGACGTGCGTAATAACGCCATCGAACGCTTCCTCGGCCATGACACCGCTGAGATCGTTCAAGTGGCCAAGGAAAACCTGGAGGGAAACCTGCGCAGCGTGTTGGCCCAACTCACCCCGGAACAGGTGAATGAAGACCGCCTGCGTTTCGCTGAGCAGATTGCAGATGACGTCGGCTCAGACATGCGTCGGCTTGGCCTGCAGCTGGACACGCTCAAGATCCAGAGCGTGTCTGACGATGTTGATTATCTGAACTCGATCAGCCGCCGGCGCGTTGCTCAGATTGTTCGGGACGCCGAGATCGCTGAAGCCGAAGCGATCGGCCAAGCCGAGCGAGTGGAGGCGGAAATGGAGGAAGTCTCCGAAGTGGTGCGAACGGAAGCGGAAACCGTTGTTCTCCAGAAGGACAACGATGTGCGCACCCGCGTTGCAGACATGGAGAAGACGGCTCGTTCCGAAGAGGAACGCACTGCCGCTGCCGAACTTGAGGCCCGGGCGCGGGCGGAGCAGAAGCTCCAAAAGGTTCGTGCCCAACTCGAGCGCCTGAGACTTCAGGCTGAGGAAGTTCTGCCGGCTCAGGCCAACCAGAAGGCCAAGGAATTGCGGGCCCGTGGTCAGGCAGCGGCGACTGCCGAGGATGTCAAAGCCAGTGCCCTGGTGAACGACCTGCTCACCAAGGTCTGGGAAGACGCCGGCAGCACCGCCGAGCTGGTGTTCCTGCTCCAGCAGATCGAAATGGTGCTGGATCAGGCAACACGCCTGCCCGGCCGGATCACCCTGAAGCGCATCACTGCTCTGGACGGCAATGACGCCAGCAGCCTGGCGAGTCTTGTGGAACTGAACCATCGGGTTGTTCGCCAGTTCTTCGAGCAAGTGCACCAGATCCTTGGGATCGATCTGCTGGACACCCTGACCAACACCAACTCCAAAGGAGGGCTCTGATGTTCATCGCTATTGGACTCACGGGAGCCGCTGGCTTCTGGGCCTTCGTGGTTCTCCTGCGTCAGCTCTACTACATCTGTCAGCCCAGCGAAGTGCTGATCTTTGCGGGTCTGCGGCGCACGACCGGTACCGGCCAAAAAGTGGGGTACCGCACCGTTCGTGGTGGCAGTGCCCTGCGAATCCCTCTGCTTGAAGAGGTGATGCGACTGGATCTGAGCAACATGATCATCGACCTTCGGGTTGATAACGCCTACTCGAAAGGTGGCATTCCTCTGAATGTCTCAGGCGTTGCGAACATCAAGATCTCCGGCGATGAACCCGGGATCCACAACGCCATTGAGCGGCTGATCGGCAAAAGCCAAGATGAGATCCGCCACATCGCCAAGGAGACCCTGGAAGGCAATCTGCGCGGGGTGATGTCGAGCCTCACACCGGAGCAACTCAATGAAGACAAAATCACCTTCGCGCGCACGCTGCTGGAGGAAGCGGAAGATGATCTGCAAAAGCTCGGGTTGGTGCTGGATACCCTTCAGATCCAGAACATCTCCGATGATGTGCGTTATCTCGACTCCATCGGCCGAAAGCAGCTGGTGGAGCTCAAACGCGATTCACGCATCGCAGAAGCCGAAGCCAAGTCGCAGTCTTTGGTGAAGCAGGCTGAAAACAACAGGATCACGGCCCTCCGACGCCTCGACAAAGATCTGGCGATCGCCACCGCCAACGCCGAGAAACGAACCACTGATGCCCTCACCCGCCGGGCAGCCGTGGTGGCTGAGGTGGAGGCCAGCGTGGGGGCGGATCTCGCCCGTGCTGAAGCGGAAGTTCCCGTGCAGCAGGAAAGGATCAAGCAGGTCACCGAACAGCTCCAGGCCGACATCGTTGCCCCGGCGGAATCGGAATGCCAAACGATGATTGCTGAAGCGAAGGGTGAGGCCGCCACGATTGTGGAACAGGGGCGTTCTCAGGCCGAGGGCCTTCAGGACCTCGTGGAATCCCTGAAACGATCCGGCGATGACGCCAAGCGCCTGTTTCTGCTCCAGAAGCTGGAGCCGCTGCTAACAATGCTGAGCGAAACCGTTCAACCGATCGAAGTGGAGGAGGTGAACTTGGTCGCGCAGAAAGATGGCGGCAACACCCTCTCAATCGCAACCCTGCTCAAACAGCTGCAGGAGAGCACCGGTTTACGGCTTCCATCCACCACGCCTCAACCAGATCCTGAATCATGAACCGCGCCAGCCGACTGATCAAGGTGCTCGATAAGGCACTGAACCGGTACGACAGCTTCGGGGACAACCCCGACGCTTTCATCGACAGCGTGTTGACCGAGATCGAGGAACCCTTGGAGCGTCTCCGCCAGAAATCGAAACCCGAACACTGGGTGGAGATCTACGTGGAGCGCGACCGCGCCCGGATCAAACAGGAGGTTCTCAACCGGGTGATGGCTCTCGGCTCAGAGTGAGTCTTCCGGAGAACTGTTGCCGGTCAACAAATCAGGGGGCAAGCCGCCGAACGTCATGGCGAGATTTTCAGGGGTGAAGATCTCTGAGGTTTCGCCATAGGCAAGAACTGTCTTGTTGATCAGCACCACCAGGTCGCAGAAATCGCGCACGTGGCTGAGATCATGGGTCGAGATGAGGATGGTGCGACCTTCATCGCGGAACTGAAGAAACAGCTGGGCCATCAGCTTTTCTGTGCGCACATCAACCCCGTTGAATGGCTCATCGAGCAAGAACACGTCAGCCCGTTGCGCAATGGCACGGGCCAGGAACGTTCGTTTGCGTTGTCCACCGGAAAGGGTGCCGATCGGCCTGTGGCAGAGATCGAGAAGATCAACACGTTCCAAGGCATCTCGAACGGCCACACGATCGGAGCTGCGGGGAATCCGCAGCGCATTCATCGATCCATAACGGCCCATCATCACCACATCCCAAACCGAGATGGGGAACTGACAATCCACCCCTTCGCTCTGCGGTACGTAGGCCACGGTTTGTTGCCGCTGTGCCTCAGCCACGCTGCAACCATTGATCCGGATCCGCCCTCGGGACGGACGAACAAACCCGGTCAGTGCCTTGAAAAACGTGGATTTACCGGCGCCATTCATGCCGACGAGTCCGCAGATGCAACCTTCAGGCAGATTCAGGCTGGCGTCGTACAACGCGACAGTGCCGTTGTAATCAACGCAGAGTTGATCAGCCTCAATCCGCATCATCTGTTGCTCCCCTCCACGCCAAGACCTCGACGGATCAGATCAACATTGTGACGCTGCAGCTTCAGCAGGGTGGGAGCAGGACCCTCTGAATCCGATAAGGAATCGACATAGAACGTGCCCCCGAACCGCGCCCCGGTTGCTGCTGCAACCTCACGCTGGGCCTGATCGCTCACCGTGCTTTCGCAGAACACAGCCGGCACTCGGCGCTCGCGGATGGTGTCGATCAATCGCGCCATCCGTTTTGGGGTGACCTCACTTTCAGCATTCACCGGCCAGAGGTAAGCCTCCTCCAGACCGTAATCGGCAGCGAGATAACTGAAGGCTCCCTCACAACTGACCAGAAGCCTGCGGTTGGCTGGAAGCGCTTCGATGGTGTTCCGGAGATCCACATCAAGCTCCTGCAATTGGGCCTTGTAGGCCGCTGCATTGGCGCTGTAAGTCTCAGCACCGGCAGGGTCCAATCGCGTGAAGGCCTGCTCCAACCGATCCACATAGGCCATGGTGCGTTTCGGCGACATCCAGGCATGGGGGTTGGGTTTGCCGGCGTACGCGTCTTCGCTGATCAGCAGCGGGTCCATGGCTCCGGCCAGAGTCAAGGTGGGAACCGGCCCTGCTGCAGCGGTGAAGCGTCGAAACCACAACTCCAGGCCGAGCCCGTTCTCAATGATCAGATCGGCATCGCTGGCACCCTCGATATCACTGGGCGTCGGCTGGTAACCATGAATCTCCGATCCAGGTTTCACAATCGACTGCACCTGCAGCCTGTCTCCAGCAACATTCCGGGCCAGATCTGCCAGCACCGTGAAGGTGGTGAGAACCTTGGGCCGACCGTCCTCGGCCGCGGGGATTGATCGATCCCGGCAAGACAGCCCCACAACGCTGCACAAAAGCAAAGCTGCGGTTATGCAGCCATTTCGAATCAAGCGCATCGGCGCTGGGAGTTATGCATCCGCTGATTCATCCTCCTACGACTGCTGACACCTCTTCGTTGTTGATGCCCCTGCCCTGCTGAAATGCAATGAACGCCTCGGAGCATTGCGCAAGTCGGAACGGGTTGCCTTGGTGATGCAACGGCTCAATGAGCAGTACCCGGAAACCCCGATCCCTCTGGATCACACTGATCCCTTCACCTTGCTGATTGCGGTGCTGCTCAGCGCGCAGTGCACCGATAAGAAGGTGAATGAGGTCACTCCCGCCTTGTTTGCAGCAGGCCCCACTCCGGCTGCCATGGCTGCACTGGAGGACGAGGAGATTCTCGGGATGATCCGCCAGCTGGGTTTGGCAAAGACCAAGGCCAAAAACGTGCGTCGGCTGTCTCAGATTCTGATCACCGTGTATGGGGGGGAGGTGCCCAGGAGTTTCGAGGAACTTGAATCCCTACCGGGTGTCGGTCACAAAACCGCCAGCGTGGTGATGTCTCAGGCCTTTGGTGTTCCAGCCTTTCCTGTTGATACCCACATTCATCGACTTGCCCAACGCTGGGGGCTCAGCGATGGAAGCAACGTGACAAGAACTGAGCAGGATCTCAAACGCCTGTTCCCTGAGGATCAATGGAACAAGTTGCACCTGCAGATTATTTTTTACGGCCGCGAGTTCTGTACAGCACGTGGCTGTGACGGCCGGGTGTGCCCTCTTTGCAAAGAGCTGTACCCGAACCGCCGTCGCCCTGTGATCACGCGTAAGGCCTGATCAGGCCAGCTCGTCTTCAACGTTGGTTTTGATCACGCAGTCAGCTGTTGGGTAGCTGACGCAGAGCAAGGCAAAACCCTGACCAACCTGCTCGTCATCCAAAAAGCTCTGATCTGTCTGATCGACGGACCCACTGGTCAGCTTGCCGGCACAGGTGGAGCAGGCACCGGCCCTGCAGGAATATGGCAAGTCAACGCCCGCTTCTTCCGCAGCGTCGAGGATGTAGACATCATCGGCACACTCGAATGAGGAACCGCCTTCGATGCTGATCTTGTAGGAAGCCATGAGAGGAAAAATCCTGTCCGTTTGTTAGCGACATCAACCAATTCGTGCCATCACCTTTGTCACATCTCGCTCAGGAGATCGAATCACAACGTCAGCGTGGTCCTGCAGTGAATGAATGAACTGTCGTTCCCCTGGAAGCATTTCCGCGAGCATCTGTCGAATCACGTACTGCGGCGTGCGTTTCCGTTCGATCACATCCCGCTTGAGACGCCGCAGCAGCCGACGCGGCAGCCATGCATCGACATAGACAAGCAATGCCAGGGGAACAACCCCAACCAGCAGCTGAGGGCCATAAGCACCTTCCAGCAGGATCACGTCGTAGGGGAATGAAACGGTTCGGCAACCCACGCGTCTTTCGCGCATGTCGTAGGTGCGCAATCGCTGGAGCTGGCGGTAGCGGGCTGCAGCCAGATCGAGGCTGAGTGCTTCCCCATCAATGGCATCAATCGTATCGAAACCAAACCGCGGATCTGGTTTCCATCCCGAGCGGTAGTAGTCGTCGCAGGCCATCAGCAGCGGAGTGCGCCCCTGTTGCCGGAGGCGATCGGCCACATCGGCAGTGAAGGTTGTCTTACCGGCAGCGGATGGACCGCAGATGCAGACAACTGGCACATCTGCACTCACATCCAAACCAAGCCATTGGAGCTCATCGTGGCAGCGCCGATCACAACGAGTTGATGAAAAAGTAGCAACAGATACAGAAATGGGTTATGGTTCAAGAACGTTGAGCCTCGCTTGAGGCTGCAGTCAGACCCATGTCAAGCAACGGGGGCGTGGGCGCTGGAGGAGAACACAAATGAATACCCTGCAACTGATCAAGGCCCGTAAAGAAAGAGTGCAGGCGCTCGAGCATGCTCGGCGTCAGATGACAACGACCTATCAGGGGCGCGAACACATCGATGCCGTGCACACTCCAATGGGCCAGAAGCGCCGCATCCTGCGCTACCGGGGCGTGACCTACGAGCATCAATCCGAGCAGCAAGTGGCGACTGAAGGTCGTGAACTGCGCTACCGCGGCGTTCGTTACGACGTTTATTAAGCGTTTGACGACAACCGATGATTGAGCGGGGGGAAACCCCCGCTTTTTGATCGGCAGGTCACGGGATGCACAGCCGCTGGAGACACTGCAGCCTGCTGATCCTTGGTGGAGCGGCTCTGTTCAGCGCGGCACTCGTTGCTCAAGCCCCACTGAAGAGGATTCTCAGCTTCAGCAGGGCAGGAACGGCTTACAGCGCCAAAGTGCTGTGCAGTGGAGTGCTGATGGCCGGAATGGAGGCCGACAAGATCCGACGCGAAGACCTTGCTCGGGGCGCTCAGTTGATCCAGACACGTATTGATCGGGCTCGCCAAAAAGTTGAAGCCAGTGCCTTGCTGGGCCTTGTCAAAGGAGAGGCGATTCGACAGGGCAATCGGGGCTGCAGCCAACAGATCGCCGATCAGGAGCTCACGATGCTCCCACCATTGCCCAGGCCTGTCGGACGTGATCCCAGCGGAACAGCGCAACCATGGCCCATCTCTCCAGATGCGTCAGCCACGCCGCCGCGGCTGAACAGGACGGCCCTTGAGAAAGCCCTGGATCAAGCCTTCGCAGAAACGAACAAGGAACAACCGAAACGCACACGGGCTGTGGTGGTGGTTCAGTCCGGCTGGGTCGTCGCCGAACGCTATGGGGAGGGCATCCGCCCCGATATGCCCCTGATCGGCTGGTCGATGAGCAAAAGCCTCACCCACGCCCTGATCGGTTTAGCCATCCGCGATGGATGGATGAACCTCAACGATCGCCCTGCAATCAGCGCCTGGAGCCAACCAGGAGACGATCGCCAGAGGATTGGTGTGGATCACCTGCTCAGGATGAACAGCGGCCTCGCTTTCGACGAAACAACCGGAGAGCTGGAATCAGATCTCGTTCGGATGATCACCCAAGAAGCGGATACTGGCCAGTTCGCAGCCAGCAAGCCCCTGGTGGGACGCACCGGTCAGGACTGGGCCTATGCCTCAGGAAGCAGCAACATCCTCAGCAAGGCCCTCCGCACAGCGATGGAGGACGACCAGGGGTACTGGCGGTTTCCGCGCCAGGCTCTGTTTGAACCCCTGGGAATGCATTCGGCGGTTCTGGAAACCGATCCAAGCGGAACCTTCGTTGGTTCATCTCTGGCTTGGGCAAGTGCGAGGGACTGGGCGAAGTTCGGCCTGCTTTATCTCAATCAAGGGCGCTGGAATGGCACACAACTGCTCCCCAAGGATTGGGTCGACCACGCCAGATCTCCATCTCGAGGATCCAAAGGACACTATGGAGCTCACTGGTGGATCAACCGACGGCTCCGAAAAGCTGACTGGCCGCGCGACAGTTTTTCCGCTGAAGGTTATGAGGGGCAGTTGATCCTGATCGCTCCCTCAAGCGATGCAGTGATTGTGAGGCTGGGCCAAACCCCAGAAAAAGCTGGATTCGACAGCAATGCTTTCGGAGCGCGAGTGCTGAAAGCGCTCGCGTCCGGATCAAGCAGAAATCAATTCTGATCGTTGCCCTTCGGAACAAAAGCCTGGGACGCTGCGATCAGAAGACCTGTGATCAGCAGAGCAGGAAGAATCACAGAAGGTCCGCCTGGAGCCGTCTGAGAAGCGAACAGCAGCATGATCTGGCATCAAAAACCATTCATCAGATTGGCAGAAGCAGAAATCAGACAGTGAATCTGCAAACGTTTGTCGCACTCGAGGTGCAGCGAAGCCCATTCGGGGATCGGCCCGGATCATTCGCATCAAAGAACATGGGCTCGTCACCCTCGTGATGCAGATGGTTCAGAAGGAAACAATCACCGGGAAAAGAAACAGCTCACCCTGCACTACATCACGACGTGGAGGTCGCTCATGGGATCGATTCTTGGGGGTTGCCACTGCGGACTTGGCACGGGCTGCCAAGGATTTGCGGGGAGAAATCAAGGACTGACGCATCCAGGCTTCGGCCCGAAACGTGACGTAGGGAGAGCTGGCAGACATGGACTCTTGATTGATACACCTGTTCTAGTGCGTCTGTACTAGTTCGTCAACGCATGGCTGGTTTTCGGTAGTAGAAAATGTTCTTAACAGGTTTTTCCACAGGCCCGAATGGACCCAATCCTTGGTGATCAGAGGGATCCATTCGTGAGGGTGGAAAACGCCATGTGCCTTGGTGAGCTATTGGCCACAGATCGGTATCAAAAAAGACAACAATCAAGTGCTGAGCTGCTGTTTCGGCATATCAAAACGAATCGGCTCTGAAAGGCTGCTGCCCCCAGCAGTCAGCCCGATGCGACAGGGTCATGGAATGGGTTAAGTCGTTTTCAGCAGTGAAAATGCCGATCGCACCTAACAACACGGGAGCAACTGTGTGGAAAACGCAGTATTCATCTGTGACCGTTGCCTACAGCGCGGGCCTTTGCACTACCGCGTCAGCAGCAGCGCCCAATCGGGTTGGCATTTTGTATGCCCCGATTGCTGGCCTGGGGTGAAAGACGAGCCCGGTTACCGCTACGGGGGAACCAGAAAAGCAAACCGAAGAGATCGGAAGCGATGACCCTGACGGTTGCCTTGAATCAGGCGGGCTCGCAGCTGTGGGTGAGCACCGATCCTCGCCGCTCCAGAAACTCCGGGTGATCGGGGTCTTCCACGCGCCACCACCAGCGCCCATCGGTGTAGCTCGGAGCGCCGGCGTTGTTGGTGCGGGGAAGTTGCAGATGAAGGTCGCGCCAATGAATCAACACGCCATCACCCGGAAGCGTGCCGGCACTGGAGTTCGGAATCCCCTGAGGAAGCCCTGAAATATCGACAGCACCTGCGAGAGCCTCCGCATGGAGGAGATCACCATCACAGAGCCAATCGGCATGCACATCTGCTGAAAAGCCAGCAACAAGCACCAGGAGACAGATCACACCTACGAGACGTTGCACGACAGAGTGGGCAGATGACTCTCACCCTCGTCTACGACGGCGGATGCCCCTTCTGCCGCCAATTCGCCTTGCGCAGTGAATTGTTAAGCGGAATCCCCGACCTCAATATCGTGGACGGACGTGTTGATCACGCTCTGCGACGCGAGCTGAATCGCCGCAGGCTTCCATTGAAGGACGGTGCCGTGTTGCTGGACGGAGACCGCTCCTGGCATGGCAGCGATGCGGTGGCTGAACTCAGCCGACGCATGAACGCCAGTGACCCACTGCTGCTGGGGCTCTCAACGTTGTTCCGCAACCGAACAACGGCAAGCCGCCTTTATCCAGCGCTGTTGCTGGCACGACGGATGGCCCTGGCATCCCGAGGTTTGAGCCCCGATCCAGATCAGACGGCACTGAGCTGAAACACGCATGACGCCGGCTGACGCGAGGGATTACGGTCTGGAAAGCGAAAGATTTTCTTAAGTATCGACTACGACCCCTCTGTTCCTGACGCTCTGAGTCATCAGCAGCTCTCAGCTTTGCTGAGAACAGCGATGCAAAGTGACGATGGCTTGGGAGGAAGCCTGAACGAGGATGAATTGCTTCGCGCCGCCCTCAGCGCTTGGTCGGATCAAACCATGGAGCTGCTGAAGTGGCTTGAGGAGCAAGGTGATGCTGTTGCCGGTAGTCGTACGCCCAAACAAGTGATGGCCCTTGGAAGCTTTCGAACCCATCTGGTGATGGGGCTCAAAGCCCTGCGCTATGCGGAAGGCTGAACATCACAACACTTGCTCCAGTTCTGTGCTGACTTGAGCTTGCGACGGAGCGTCATCCTGCTCCGCAAGATCCTGAAGTTCCGCTCGCAATTCAAGCAGCATCAGAGCCAATGCAGAGGCGAATTCAATGCAGAAGGAATCTTTCATAACCCAACCTCCGTTTGCATATTGGTCTAAAGAAAACACCCCAGAGCGTGTGGAAACCTGAGATCTGGCGTTACACAGGCACATGAACTCCCTCAGGCAACCAGGGAGGTCAAACCATCCTGAGCGAGGGAAAGCTCTTGCATCCGACGGTGAATCCCCGCACAGTCTTGGCATTGGCAGGGAGCTTGACCTTCGGGCACACGATGCAGAAGCAGAGGGAGGATCTGATCCTCATCTTCATAGTAAAAATTCATCGATCAAAAGTTCAGAAGATGAACTGTTCTTGCCGATGATGGATATCCCTGTCGTTACGAACAACACCAACGATTCGCTCAGTTCTGATCTGCTGACAGAGCAAATTCAAATCTCAGGATTCAACTGCAATTGTTTGATCCACAGTCAGGCCTGCGGCAGTTGCATCAGCCAGAAGATCTGACAAGCAATCAGAACCAAAACAGGCCTGGCCGTTCAGAAGCGCCTCCCATTCGGTTTTTGGGAAGTGGGTCTGAAGCCACAAACATCCATGCACTGTGGAAACGGTGAGTCGCTGCAGGCCTGCGGTTTGGGTTGGGGTGACGAGAAAATCCAAACTCCACAATGCGGTTGAAACCATCACACCTGATCGAATCGAAGTGCAATGTTCCTATTGCTACAAAACTCGAATCAGCGCTGGGGGCGAGTTGAGCTGCCGGCACTTGGGGGCTCTGGCTTGGCAAGCGTGATCCTCACCCTGGTGAGGGACAGCGGACAGGCGAGTGCACGGAACGGTTTGTGAGGGCTCTCGACGAGCAAAGTGCCCATGCTCTCGGCACAACTGGGATCGAAACGCATCAGTCCAGTGAATCCACTCACCCAAGCTATGGAGAACTGACCGAGAGGGCAGGGGGCAAATCGAGAAAGATCCGAAAATGAGCTGTGCCGCTCCATCTGCAAAAACTCAGAAAGAACTCAGATCAGCAAACTTTCGTTTTAGGCCAGAGGCGCTAATAACTCAGTATTCAATTCAGATGAGTGATGCGAAGCCCTTTGAAGCTGATCGTTGACCACCTGCCACGGATCGGACGTCGTCGCAGCGCAGCGATCGTGGAACCGACCCCGTCAGTTCCCGCTGCCGATCCGCGTACCAGTTACTGGGCAAATGATTGTGCCACTCACCCCTGGCGTGCTGGCTGCCGTTCTTACGACCTCTGAACGCTGCGATCAAATCAGCAGGTCTCGTGGCGCCTGCCCGGGGCGAGCTGGGCGAACGGAATCCGAAGGATCGGCGGGATTCAACTGATAACGAAACCTCACACGGGTGTTCGCCACACAGGTGGTGAGCAACGCCAGAAGCACAATCGAAACAAGCCCTGTCACTCTGGAAGCCAACACCCGTGTAACCAATCCAAGCGTTTCTAAACGGCAACGGGAATGAGCATCGATCCGATGGAGGGAACAAAGCCGATTTCACGCATCCGCGCATTGCTCACCCTTGCATTGAAAATGCGAGCGCCAGGCCTGTCGTGGTTCTCCCAGATCACAGGAGGGAGTCCCTGGTCATCACACAGGAGGTTGGACAGTTCTCGGCGCGTGATCTGCAGATCATCCACCAGGTTGTAGAGGCCCTGAAGACGACGTGAAAATGCAAAATCAATGCCACGCACGATGTCTTGCAGGTGTATCCAGGCATTGATGTGATTTCCGTTTTTGGGAACGAGCTGCCCGGCCGCGCTGCGAATGAAGGAAGGGATATTTTTCCCAGGGCCGTAGATGCCACCAAGGCGTAGAACGCATGTCGGCGTGGAGGCATCGTTCAGGCTGAGAACAGCTGTTTCAGCCTCAGCGAGCAGAACGTTGGTGGAATTGGTGCGGTCGACCGGTGTCAACTCATTGCACATGCTTCCGCCCTGATCCCCATAAACCCCTGCACTGCTCAAATAACAAACGTGCAAAGGCTTGCGTGATCGCCGATGCTTCAAGGCATCAACAAGAGCTGGAACGGATTCTCCATAAACAGCCTGGTATTGATCCATCTCAAAGCTGGCTGTTGTTGGTGCCATGGCGATCAGCACACCGTCGAGACGATCTAGAAAACTGAAATCGGCCTGTGGGTCACCGGCACGAAAAATCCGGGGATGATCGACCAGGTCGCAAAGCTCTTGCAGGCGGGCTGGCCCAGTTGTTGTACCTGTAACTTCAAAACCACAGGCACGGAACTCCCGAGCGACAGCGGATCCGACGTAACCACATCCAATGATTCCGAAGCTGCCCGCCATGAATGGTCAAACAATGTTCATACAACGTAACGAGGTTCCTGCGTCGCTGCTGTGAAAATTGGAAAATGCTTTCACTACTCCTGAATGTTCTCTGGGTGGTCCTTGGGGGACTGCCGATGGCTCTGGCGTGGTGGCTGGCAGCTCTGATCTGCGCTGCAAGCATCATCGGGCTGCCCTGGGCTCGCTCCTGCTGGGTGATCGGCAAATTCTCCCTGTGGCCATTCGGCTCCAGAGCGGTGAATCGTCGCGATCTCAACGGGCGTGGAGACCTGGGCACCGGTCTGCTGGGCTTGCTTGGCAATGTGGTTTGGTTTCTCGTTGCGGGCTGGTGGCTCGCTCTCGGTCACCTCAGCAGTGCCTTGGCTTGCTTTGTGACGATCATTGGCATCCCTTTTGGTATCCAGCACATCAAGCTGGCGCTGATCGCGTTCACTCCTGTTGGTATGACCGTGATCCACAAACGCTGAGACGACGGATCTGAACCGGAGTTCGTAACAGCACGAACCGCAGATTTTGAATCCACTGAGTATCTTTTGGGAGTGGAATCACCACAGATCGTTCACCTTGTGATCAGCAGGGCGCAGTTCGACTCAGGCCATGGAACGGGGACCTGAGCCTGCATCAACTCGGCATCATGTTGCTGTCCAACAGGTGGCTTTTGTCTTTTCGGCACCAACCAACGGAACGTGCGGAGCCCACTCAGCTCACGTACAGACGCAACGTCTATTCAGCATCGCGACGTTTGATGGCGAACCACACCCGCGAGTTGACGTACCGCGGAGTTGCCTACCACCAGGGAACCTCCTACTCCGAGATGGCTGACAACTGGTTATGAGCTGAGGTTCATGTTCTGACTGATCACATCAGCAGGTGAATCAGCCAGAACGTGAACAGCCCAAGCAATCCGGCGGCAAGAAGACCCACCAGCAAGAACAGAGCGCCTGCGATCTTTCCAATGCGCGCCATCGCAGCGGGATAAAGAAGCACCAGCGTCAGCGCCAGTGCCAACGGCCAAAGGGGCGGAAGGAGAATGCAAACAGCGGTGAGGATGATCAGTTTGTGGCGGTTCTGGCGCCTTGCCTGCTCATCAGCGCGTTCGAGCTGCTGCTGAGCATCCACGGCAGCCTGCTCCTCATCGCTGAGCCAGCGTCCCCGTTGGCGAGCACTCTGCAACTCCCGTTCACGTTGGTTGAGAGCCGAAGGCTCGTTCATTTGGGACGACGAAAGGTGTAACAACCACCGTGATAGCCGGTGAACGGCTGGGCGTAAGTGGTGAGCTCCCACCCCTGATC
>ERZ802831.331-NODE-331-length-24667-cov-50.5648_pt1 | contig 24667 bp, 21 predicted proteins | sample MGYA00345655_ERZ802831 | MGnify/ENA primary metagenome ERZ802831 (study PRJEB30503, sample SAMEA104212376) | marine metagenome | biome: Westerlies Biome; feature: [SRF] surface water layer (ENVO:00010504) within the epipelagic zone...; material: water...
GAAAAAATCGCCACGCTAAACACTTCGAAAAAGTAAAATTGAGACGCATAGGTGACTGAAAAATCACTGACCGATTCCAGCGTTACGGCCATTATGTTCAAAATCACCAAAGCTGCGATCAAATAGTCGGTGATTTTACTGTATAAATCGCCCAAGCGCCCCGGTTCTAAGACCTCAAGCGCCCGCTGTTGAATGCGGTTATAGGTCATTGAATTTGCTCACGATACAGCATCATTTTTTCCCAGGCGGTTTCTTTAAACTTCGCCCTTGATACCCTTGATGTGCCTGCTGGCGCAAGATTTTTGCCCCAGAAAGCACAGATCCGATCACGCCCAGATATGTTTTAGGGCTCTAGACCCGTTCAGTGCACCGCAATAACACCCTACCTAACCACGGCTTGCCAGCTGATAGTCGCTCAGGAAGATAACTGGCTTCACGGCGGCCTGCAGCAGCGAAGACTGGTTCAAAATTTTGGACAGAAACCCCGTAACTTTCCACCAAAAAGCTTGACCTATAGCGGCGCTGCATCATCTCAACCATATGGGAATAAAGGAATATAATATGAATACGAAGAGTTCACACGCAGCCGAACAAAACGCCATTTATGAGGCGGCGATGCGCTCAATTGAGGCATCACAAAATCGGCGTTTGGCCAACGGCTATGCCGTGGTTGGCGGGGCAATTGCCTATGGGCAGGGTGCATTGGGGCAAGGCACTTTTGGAAAAATCTCGCGCCTGGCCAAGGTATTTTGCATCTGCTTTGCGTTCGTGCTCCCGAATATCTTATTCATAAAATATGTCTTATAGGCAGATATTGTATTTAAAAAACGGGCCTTTGGGCCCGTTTTCTCTTAGCTATAATCTTTATAATTGATCTCTTTATGATCCTCGCCAATACGATCTCTGCGCACCAATAACCGATTCAAAGCGTTCAGATAGGCCCTGGCACTGGCAACCACAGTATCGGTATCGGCGGATTCTCCGGTGGAAATATTGCCATCTTCCTCCATCCGCACGCTGACAGTGGCTTGTGCATCGGTGCCTTCGGTCACCGCGTGTACCTGATATAATTGGAGCCGCGCAGTATGCGCGTACAGCGCTTTGACGGCATTGAAGGTTGCATCAACCGGCCCATCCCCGGTGGCGGTGGTCGAAACCTCTTGACCCTCAATTGACAACGTCATCACCGCTTCTTGTGGGCCATCCGTTCCGCAGGTAACGCGCAAAGATTTCAATACTAAGCGGTCATTTTCGGCATCTTCCCCCGCGCGCATCAACGCGATGAGATCATCATCATAAATTTCTTTTTTCCGATCAGCGAGTTCCTTGAAGCGTACAAACACGTCTTTCAACTGGTTATCGCCCAGCTTATATCCCAGCTCTTCTAATTTTGAGCGCAATGCCGCGCGCCCTGAATGCTTGCCCATCACCAAGTTTGTCGCCGCAAGCCCAACATCTTCGGGGCGCATAATTTCGAACGTTTCGGCATTTTTCAGCATTCCATCCTGATGGATGCCGCTTTCATGGGCAAAGGCATTCTTGCCCACAATGGCTTTGTTGAACTGTACGGGAAACCCAGAAACCGTGGCCACGCGGCGCGAAATATTCATCAATTTCGTGCTGTCGATATTGGTAAAATAGGGCATGATATCGCGGCGCACTTTTAACGCCATCACCACTTCTTCCAGCGCCGTATTACCGGCCCGCTCACCCAAACCGTTGATCGTACATTCGATTTGGCGCGCGCCACCCGCCACCGCGGCCAAGGCGTTGGCTGTCGCCATACCCAGATCATTATGGCAATGGGTCGCAAATACCACCTGCTCTGCGCCGGGCACGCGCGCCAATAGCATTTGAATCAACTCGGCAGATTCCACGGGCGCCGTATACCCAACCGTATCGGGAATGTTGATCGTTGTAGCGCCCGCCTTAATCGCAATTTCGACCACGCGGCAAAGATAATCCGGTTCGGTGCGCGTTGCATCCATGGGCGACCATTGAATATTATCGCACAGGTTGCGCGCATGCGTCACCGTTTCATGGATCCGATCCGCCATTTGGTCCATATCCAATTGCGGGATCGCCCGATGCAATGGAGAGGTTCCAATGAACGTGTGGATCCGCGGCTTTTCTGCATTTTTCACCGCATCCCAACAGCGATCAATATCGCCAATATTGGCGCGGGCCAGCCCGCAGATCACCGAATTGGCGCTGCGGCGCGCGATTTCGCTGACCGCGCGAAAATCACCTTCAGATGCGATTGGAAATCCCGCTTCGATGATATCAACACCCATCTCATCAAGCAGTTCAGCGATTTCTAGCTTTTCATCATGGGTCATTGTTGCGCCGGGGCTTTGTTCGCCATCGCGCAGGGTCGTATCGAAAATAACAACGCGGTCTTTTGGGGAAATATCTGTCATATCTGAGTCTCTTTATTGTCTACTAAGCTCGGGGTGCGATATGAATTGCCTCCTCTGAGCGGACGCACCAAATACCGGCACGCTCAGAGGCAGCTTAGTAGATTTAGACCAAGCAGCCCTTTTAACCGCACATTGCGTAAAATGATATTTTGGCCCAAAACGTTCATGCCCCAAATATACAAACTAAATCTTAAATGAAAAGGAACAAAATCAAACCGCGGGTTTCCAGATGCAATCAATAAACTTTATCTCAGTTTACGCATTGAAAGGGCAAGCCGCGCAGAGCAAAAAAACATCCCTACAAACGCCCACATTTCCCGTCAGGCCTGCTTTCAAACTGTCCGGCAAACCGATAGCCTCGCTCTGCCGCGCACGCGCTCAAGGCTTGCGCTAAAACAGGCGTGTCATGTCGTATCCCAGCGCCGTTTAAAAGCGCCCCAAACCTACAAAGCAGTTTCCAACACGAGAACCGGTTTTTGGCGTTTGAAAGCTTTTGGCGCGCGTTTTGGACCCTAGATCAAGATATCATCAGCATAAACGCAGCAATTTTCAGCCGGAAGCAGCAGCTCAACATGCTCTGCGGGCACTTCGATATCGCGCTCAACCTTAACCTTAATCACAAATTCGTCAAAGCCCGCGGTAACCAATTTATGATTGCCCAAATCTTCCACCCGCTGCACCTGCGCGGTGATCGTATTAAGCCCCTTTGCCTGAGCAATCTGGATATATTCGGATCGAATACCCAATTTCAAATCCGCAGAGCCAGTTTTTGAAAGGTCCGTTTGGGTTGCAATCGTTGCGCCGCCAAAGGCAACCGATGTACTGCCATCTGCTTTGCACGCAAAGAAGTTCATCGCTGGCGCGCCTATAAAATAACCCACAAAGGTTGTTTTGGGGCGCTCAAACAACTCAGCAGGCGATCCCACTTGCACGATGCTGCCGGCATCCATCACGATGATATTTTCGGCAAATGTCATGGCTTCATTTTGATCATGCGTCACATAGATCAGCGTTGAACGGTATTTCTGATTGATCTCTTTGAGCTGCCGGCGCAGGCGGAATTTCAGGTCCGGATCAATAACCGTAAGCGGTTCATCCATCAACACCGCTGCAACATCATCGCGCACCAGTCCACGCCCCAATGAGATCAGCTGCTTTTGATCCGCGGTCAATCGGCTGGCTGATTTTTTCAGTAAACCCTGCAGGCTTAACGCCTCCGCCACTTCCTGAACTTTGGCGTCAATCGCGGGGCGTTCATAATTCCGGCAGACCAAAGGGAAGGCCAAGTTTTGTTCAACCGTCATCGTGCCGTAAATCACCGGAAACTGAAACACTTGCGCAATATTACGCTCAGACGTGGATAGTGTGGTCACATCCACACCATCAAAAAGCAGTTTTCCCTCTGAGGGTTGCACGATACCCGACATGATGTTCAGCATGGTGGTTTTACCACAGCCTGAGGGCCCTAAAATTGCATAACGGCCGCCATCAACCCAAGTCATATTAAATGGGTTCAACGCATAGGTCTTATCCACCGCCTGAGGGTTGTAAGAATGCGCAATATTTTGCAGTTCAATTTTAGCCATTACTTCAGTCCGCCATAGGGTGAGGATTTTAATCTTCCATCCGTTGCAAATGCATAAAGATGGGCGGTATCAAATTGCGCTGTCACGGTCTCGCCAATATTGAAATTTTGCACCGAATCCAACAGACCCACCACCTGCACATGCTCATGCTTGAGATGTAAGAAGGTTTCCGAGCCACTGATCTCGGACAGCTCAACAGTGAAGGGAAATCCACCCTCTGCCAAGCTGATCGCCGCGGCCCTCAAACCGAAGGTATAGGGGCCATGCGGTAGCGCCTGGCAATGCTGAGGCAAGTCAAATTGAATTTCCGAGCTTAAGATAATCTTGCCCTCGGCCACGGTGCCTTCAAACAGGTTCATCGCCGGATCATTGGTGATTTGCGACACTTTGGTCGAGTTGGGGTTCTCATACACTTCTTTGGCGCTATCCTGCTGCAGGATGCGCCCTTCATCCATGACCAATATCTGCCCGCCAAGTTGCATCGCCTCAACCGGATCTGTCGAAGAATAAATCAAAATAGAATTTTCGGAGGCTTTCGCGCTAAAGATGTTTCGGAACTCTTCGCGCAATTGTTCGCGCAATTTATAGTCCAAATTCACCAAGGGCTCATCCAGCAACACAATATTGGCCTCTTTCACCAAAGAGCGCGCCAGCGCCACCCGCTGTTGTTGGCCGCCCGACAAAGCTTGGATTTTGCGGTTTTCGAACCCGTCTAACCCCACTTGCGACAGCGCTTTCATCACCCGGTTGTTGATTTCACCGGGTTGCATGCCGCGCTGCTTCAAAGGGAAGGCCACGTTCTCATACACGCTCAGATGCGGGTAATTGATGAATTGCTGATACACCATTGCCACTTCGCGCTTCCACACTGGAATGCGGCCAAAATCCCGGCCATCCAGAGTTAAACTGCCGCTTTCAGGCGCGATCAATCCCGCAATGGTTTTGAGCAAGGTGGTTTTACCGGCCAAAGTCCGGCCGATGATCGTGTAGATTTCACCCTTAGACATTTCAAAACAAACGTCATTCAAATGATGTTCCGTATCCGGCTTTAGACACAGGTTTGAGGCAATGAGTGACATTTATTTCAATGCTCCTGACAGGTTACCTTTTGACAAAAACCGCTCAACGATAAAGGCCACCACGATCAATGGGGCAACGCTGACCAAAGCGGCCGCCGACAAGCTCCACCATGGGGTGATCGATGAATTCAGCGCCACGATCGCAACGGGTAGAAGCTGCACTTCTGTAAATGTCAAAATGAAGGAAAAGAAGAAATCAGTCCAACCGAAGATCATGCAAAACATGCCCGCCACGATGATCCCGGGGATCGAGTTTGGAAGCACCACTTTGTAAAACGCCTGGTAGGGATTGCATCCATCAATCAGCGCGGTTTCATCGATTTCGCGCGGCACTTTGTTGAAAAAATCAACCATGATCCACACCGCGATCGGCATCAGCAGCACGATATAAACCAAAATGAGGCCCAGCAACGTATCGAGCAACGAGAATTTGCCCAACATAATAAAGAACGGGATCGCCAAAACAACAGGGGGCATAATACGCTGCGAGATAAAGAAGAAGGTTATATCACCGTTGTGAATAGGGCCCGCTTTAAAGGTAAACCGTGATAAAGCATAGGCCGCCAATGTGCCCAAAATAATGCTGATCAAGCTGCCCGCGCAGGTCACAAACACGCTGTTAAAGAAAGGCTCAACAATATCCACGCCGCCCTGTGCCGGTGATTTCCAAAGCGCCCGCCAACCTTCCAATGTGGGCTCAAAATCCACCCAAGGAATGTAGGTGGCCCCATTGGTGACCGATTGGAAATCTTTAAATGAGGTCGAAATGGCCCATAGGAACGGCGCAATCACAAAGACGGACCACAGGGTAACAGCAAGATATTTAAGAGTGGTGTAAAAGAAACCCATGATTAATTACCCCGCACCATCAGTTTCACCAAAATCTTTGCAATGATCGTAAAACTGATGATCATGATGATCAGATAGGTCAAAGACAGCGCTGCAGAATAGCCAAATTGGAATTCGCGCAAGCCTTTGATGAAAATATAAAAACTAGATGTCTCAGTGGCCGTGCCCGGCCCGCCCGAGGTTAAAACGTAAACAGTATCCATAATTTTCGAGGCTTCAATAAGCCGGATAATAATCGCCCCAATCGAAATTGGCGCCATAAGTGGAAAGGTCACGTAAACAAAGGTTCGAATGGGCCCTGCACCATCGATTGAGGCGGCCAAAAACGGCTCTTTCGGCAGCGATAAAAGACCCGCCAATAACAGCAGGAACATAAACGGCGTCCACTGCCAAACCTCAACCAAAACTACTGTAAATTTAGCAAGCAGCTCGCTACTGAGCCAAAGTGGCGTCATCCCGAACAGACTAAAGAAATCATTCACCGGTCCAAGCGATTCATGGAAAAACGTACGCCAGATAACGGTCATAATCACAGGTGTCGTCATCATCGGGATTAAGAACAAAACCCGGAAAAATCTTTGAAATACAATGTCTTTCCAAACAATGAGCGCCAATGCAAACCCGATCACATATTGCAGAAAGACGGTGGTTAGTGACAGCAAGCTCAAGCGGCCAAACGCCTCCCAAAACCGCGTATCATCGGTGAACAAGCGGATGTAATTCTCTATGCCAATAAAATCTAAACCAGGGTAGAAACTGTCCCAACTCGAAAGGCTTAAGCGTACTGTAAACCCAATTGGAAATATCAAAATGCCCAGAAGGACCAAAAGCCCCGGAAGCAAAAACATATATTTATGTTTGAAGTTCATTGATTATCGCCCTGTTTTATAAGAAGCGCCCCAGAAAAGGGACGCTCCAATTCTCTTAAGAAGTGTTAAAGCTTACTCTGCGTCTTCCAGAGCAACACCAATAGCATAAGCTTCGCGAATTGTATCGGCTCCGATACGTTTCACAATTTTCTTCCACTCAGCGGCCACTTCATCCAAAGCTTCTTGCGGTGACAACTGCCCCGCCAAAGCTTTCGATGTGCCGGTTGCGACGGCGCTGTTGAATTGGAAGACACCTGGCACCCGCAATGGGAACACACGGTTCGTGCTGCCTTCTTCCATTTCCATCAGAGTATCCGCATATTGCTGCGCAATCTCAGGATCCCAACCTTGGCGCTCAACATAAATTTCAGGCACAAAGTCAGATTTCTTGAACGGGTTCACACCGAAGCGACCAATCGCAATATCGGCTTGGTGGTTGGCGTCATTGGCAAAGAAGCACAGATAGTCAAACGCCATCTCGTGGTTTTTGCTTTTCTTGGCAACCGCAGCTGTCCAACCCCAAACAATGTAGGGCGCTTGGTTATACGTATCTTCCCAAGCTGCGCTATTGCGGTTCCACACCCGGTTTGACCCGGGCAATGGCGCTGCGCCCACTTTGTTCTTGATCGGGCTGTCATCTTGCATCGCTGCCACAAACGCATCATCCCATGAGAAGCTGAACAATGTCTGTCCACCGCCAAATGAGTTGATTTCATCGCCAAGGCCAAAGTTAATGCCACCTGGTGGCACATATTTGGTTGCTTCAACCCAATCTGTCAGTGCTTCTACAAAGCCCGGTCCATTGACCAATGGTTCCATAGTTTCCAGATCGAAGAAGAAGCCGCCCTTAACCCGCGGGTTCTTTGAATAGGCCACCGACCGGCTGAAAAACGCCGCGAACATCAGATCGTCTTTCTTCATAACTTCGGCTGAACCATATTCCAGTTCGCCGTCATTATCCCAATCCCAACCATTGAAGAATGCAGCCATCTCGCCATATTCTTTCCAGGTTTGCGGAATGCGCAATTCATTGCCCGTTTCGGCTTTATATTTTGCCTGATATTCAGGGTTGTCTATCACATCTTTGCGATATTTTAGATAATGACGATCCCCATCGATTGGAAATTGGATCATTTCACCGCCCCAAGAGTTCACGTCAATATGACTCTGGGTAACGTCTTGCATTTGTGCCATATTCACATATTTCGCGGGCACGGGCTGCAAATATTGCTTCCAGTCGCGGATAAAGTTGGAAAAGCCAAACACGATGTCATAAGGCGACTGACCCGCTTGAAACGGAACCATCGCTTTTGAATAAAGATCCCCCGCCGGCGTGTGAATGACGTTTACCTCAGCGCCTGTCAATGCGCTAAACTGCTCAGCGTGAAGCGCTGTTGGCTCGCCCATAACAGGCACGGCATGGGTGTTGATCGTCAGCTTTTGACCGCTGTAATCTTTCTGCGACATCGACTCATAAGAGCATTCGCCCGCGATATCACCCGTGTTTTTGATATGCGGAAACTGATCGCTCCACTTATCCGCTTGCGCCGTACCAGCCAGCAGGGCTGCGCCCGCCGCCAATAGGCTTATGCTCACTTTTGTCTTCATTTTACTTCCTCCCAGTAGGTTTCGTATTTAATTAAGGTACAAGGACGCCCCGCCCTTTTACCTTGCCGTTATTCAAATCTTGCAAAGCCAGATTTGCATCTTCCAAGCTGTATTCCTGCGTTGCCAAATGAACCTGACCCTTATCTGCCAAAGACATCAATTCGGTCAGCTCAGCCCATGTTCCGACCAAATTACCGATGATATTCTTCTCGGTCGTGATCATCTCAAACGCGCTAACATTGATATCTTCCCCATAGCCAACAACGTAATAGCTGCCCATCGCCCGCGTCATCGCAAGGCCTTTGGCGGTTGTGCCGCGCTCGGCCACAAAGTCCAAAACTGCTTCGGCGCCCAAACCTTTGGTAAGCTCCAACACTTTCTCAACTTCATTGCCATCCGCCTTGACGAGCGCATCCGCTCCGCAGCTTTCCGCAAGCTTCAACGCCATATCCGAGGGGTCAACTACGATAATATCTGCCGCGCACATGGCCCGCAAAACCTGAATGCCGATATGGCCCAAACCACCAGATCCGATCACAACGCATTTCTCACCCGGCAACAGGTGACGCGATGCTTTCTTCGCTGCGCGATAGGCTGTAAGGCCCGCATCTGCGTAAGCAGCCACTTCCTTTGGAATCAAAGTCTGCGGCAGTTTCACGATGTTGCGCACGGATGTTTTCAGCGCCTCTGCGTATCCCCCATCGCAGTCGACGCCCGGGAAAGATCCATTCTCTCCATGCATGTCGTGACCACGGCGGCACGCCAGACAGGTGCCACCGGTGATTTTAGGGTGCACGATGACGGGGTCGCCCTTTTTAAGGCCCTCGACTTCATGGCCCACATCTTCGACCCAACCCGCATTCTCATGACCCATAATCAATGGCAGTAATTTGCGGTCAGCATCGGTTGCCTCGCGCCAAACGCCCTCAATAATGTGAAGATCTGTTCTGCAGACCCCTGCGCCGCCGATGCGCACGATGACATCACTGGCTTTTTCGATTTTCGGATCGGGAACATTTTCCAGATCCACCCAAGACGATGCTGTTAGATCATCGTCGTATTGCTTCAGCACCTGCGCTTTCATAATATGCCTTTCATTCTCAGAACTCCTGCTGAATATTGCTTGGTTTTTCAGCTAAACAATCCATATAATTGTTCAAATATGTGCAGACCCGCCTAATTTGTGTTCAGTTTGTGAACAGATGGCCAATTTGAGGCATCCGTTATTTGGCGCTATTATAAATGAGGACGGGAGGTGGATATGAGCCAATTGGGCAATCGTTTTAAAGATGAGACCTTGACGCAAACCGCGCTTGGAACAGAGATTAAGATCTCTCAAGCCTCGCTTGCAGCCAGTTGGCGGCGCAGTTCTTCTTTTGGATTAGACCCAAATGGAAAGCCCGTTGATGCAGTGAAATCAGAAACAGAGTTTTTAGAAATCACGCAAAAGAACGAATATATAAAACAATTTGTCGCGCCGGAATTGGAGCTTTTATACAATCAAATCGCGGGGACCAATTTCATGGTTGCCTATGCCGATAGCAGCGGAGTGGTTTTAGATGCGCTGCTGGATGAAGAGTTCAAAACCAGCGATGCGGGCCGCGCGGTCATCCCCGGTTCAATTTGGACAGAAAATTACCGCGGCACGAATGCCTTGGGGCTGTGCCTGCATACGGGCACCTCGCAAATCGTTGCCGGCCGCGACCATTTTTTTCGAAAATTAGGCGATCTTTCTTGCTTTGCAGCGCCGATATATGGCCAAAACAACGAAATTGTGGGCATGATAGACGCAACATCGGATGCTTCATCGCGCCAACAACATACGCTAGCTTTGGTAAAACTGGCCTGTAAGAATGTGGAAAACAGATTATTTATTGATGAGTTCCGCAACTCATCGATCATCAGCTTTCACGCGCGCCATGAATATCTTTCCACCACCAGCGCCGCGTTGCTCGCCGTGGATGAACATGGCTTTATCGACGGTGCAAATATAAATGCAAAAATTATGCTCAATGGGCTTAACCTGTCGCATAAACGCCATTTTAGCGATATTTTTGCGATCCTTTATTCGAGCATCGCCAATCGGTTAAATTCAAACGAAATCATCCGCATCCACGATGCGATGGGATCGGCCGTTTTTATGGCGATGAAAGAGCCCACCACCAAACGAATTATTGAAATCAATCCAAAAGGTACGTCGCTCTTAGCGGGCTCCTCAGCCTCGCTGTTAGATCAAGGCGGTCGGAAACTTACGCCAAATGATAAACCGCAAACGCGCTGTTATATCACCGAAGATTCGGGCTTAAAGCGCCATTTGTTGCGGGCAAAGCGGGCATTAACACATGATTTGCCGATCTTTATCGAAGGGCCGAGGGGCTCTGGGAAAAAGGCCACAGCACAAGAATTACATGAAACATATCTGCCCAAACGACCTTTTGTCGAAATAAAATGTAATTTATTAACCGTAGAAAACCACGAAGAGCTGTTGTTTGGCCCCGAAGGCAAGCTGGCTTACTTTCAGCCAAACGGGTCAACTTTGGCGCAAAATAAGCTGCGCAAAGCCCAAGGCGGCAGCCTGTTTATCAGCGGCATTGAAAATCTGCCGCTGCCCGTACAAAACACGTTTGTTCAAATCTTTGAGGCGCGCCAAGAATGTGAATTGGGCGATTATGAACATAAAATTGCGGCGGTATTTGTGTCGAGCAGGTTATCCCTGCAAGACTTGCGCACAGAGCATGATATGGATCCCGAGTTTCTAGACAGCATTTTCGGCGCGCAGATATTGTTGCCCAGTCTAGCGCAAAGAATGGATTTTAGAAAGCTGGCGGCAGAGCTTTTGAAAGAGATTTCGCCCGAGCATATATTATCAAAACCGGCTCTTGACCTTTTGGAAACGCGGGAATGGCCCGGCCATATACGCCAGCTGAAAAAAATGCTGCAAGTGCTGGTTGCCAATTCCGCCACGACGATCATCCGCCCCGAGGCCATCGAAGGGGACCAAAATATGTCGGGTGGTGAAATTATCCCTTGCGCCCCCTGCGCGCAATCGCCCATGCGCAAAGAAAGCTGCGTTTTAATCCAGAAAACCTGGATGGATTCAGGCGGTAATATCAGCCTTGTGGCGCGCAGATTGGGTGTGTCGCGCACAACAATTTACAAACATATCAAAGGGCTTTAGACGATTTAGCGGTTTTAAGGAACAAGCTCCCATTTGAAACCAGCAAAGCGCCAATCACAACACCGCCTCCAGCAAGCGCCCAAAAGCCCGGATTTTCTGAAATCACCGCCCAGACCAGCAGCGGAGCCAGTACAGATTCAAGTAAGATCAAGAGCGACACTTCCGGAGCACTTATATAACGCGGGCCAAGCGTCAGGAAGCAAGTACCCAAAGCGATAAAAACACCGTGCAAAATATAAAGCATAATATTCGTCTCGATCTCAAGCCCCGAGCCAAGCGTGGGAAACAGCACTAGCGCAGATCCCAAATAAGCGATTGGAATCGCTGGAATCATTGAAACATGTTTCAATCGGCGCAGCATTGTAAGCGCCCCGGCATAGGCAGCAGATACATAGACTGCCCAAAGATCCCCTGTCCAATTTGCCAATTCGTTTTCACCCGAGCCATAAGCGATGATCGCCAACCCAACCCCTACGAGAACTATCGTCAGACCAGTGCGCCTTGAAATATGCTCGCCCAAGAATACGCTGCTGAAAATCGCCGAAAACACTGGCATAGACGCAAAGATAAACACAACATTCGCAACGCTGGTTTGACTTACCGCCATTACAAAAGCCGGAGATGTCGAACCGATCAAAAAACAATAAGCCCAGCCAAGCTTTCCCATCAATAAGATATTGCGAAAGCTCGATGCGCCCTTAAACACAAGCAAACCGGCCGAAATAACAAGACCAGAGATTAAGCTTCTCCAAAACGCCGTCACCAGTGGCTCGGCTGTGATCAACCGTACAAAAAGCGAATCCGGTACAACACACAAAACGCCCAGCAACGTGTAGAGTAAACCTTTATGAGTGTCCGTCATAGCGAAACGTTGCTGCCTTTTCATATGCCGCGTTACTATCGCTGCCTTTGCTTAATTAGACCAGTCTTTCTTAATATCCCAAGAGTGAACTGCCCTTTTACAATGAAATATTCTCCGTAAGGCTTTTGGCAGGGCTTACAAAAACGCATCGAATATCTTTGAAAACACCGGCACCCAAGCCTGCTTCATTTTTCAACGGCCACGCCGCTCTATAAAAGCTCAGCCTTTTGGGGGGCAGGCTTTTATGTGATATATGCGCTGAAAGCTTCTTGTTTCAGGCATCTGACGCGGTTGCCGGCCTCACCCATGACACCGCACCTTAGAAGCCTAAGCTTTTTGCCACCAATAGCAGTTTATCATCCATCCCGCCCTGAAACAGAGCTTTGATAAGCCGTTAAGCTATCCATCAACTGCGCGCCCACTGGTACGTTCTGCCGTGCACAAAATTCATTCCAAACTGCAGAAAAAGGTAAATCCTTCAGCTCTTCTGTCAGGACCAACCTGCCCGTGAAATCCAAATTATGTTCAAGCGATTTCAGCCTTTTCTGGGGCAATAACAGAGCCCGAAGAAGCGCTTTTTGCATATTGCGTACGCCCACAACCCAAGCCGCAGTACGGCTGATCGTGGCATCAAAGAAATCAAGGCCAATATGTGTGCGTTCCAAAAGATCCGTAAAAACCAACTCTTGTGCCATTTGCAAAATTTCGTCAGTCAGCAAAATCACATGGTCGCTGTCCCAGCGCATCGGCCGCGAGACATGCAGCAAAATCTCCGGAACCGATAGCGCGACTGCGCTAAGCTTATCGGCAATATTTTCCGTGGGGTGAAAATGCCCCATATCCAAACACAGCGCGATCTTGCGCCGGATGGCATAACCAAGGTAAAATTCATGGCTGCCCACGGTCATTGCCTCAACGCCAATTCCAAACAGCTTTGACTCAACCGCATCAATCAGACGGCTTTGGTCAAATTTTTCGCTAAGCATCGTATCTAGCGCCTTTTCAAGCCGCTGCCGCGCCGCCATACGATCAACAGGAATATCCTTGGATCCATCGGGTACCCAAATATTGTTGATCGCAGGCGAGCCTAAAGCCTGCCCCATTTGCGCGGCAATCTCGCGCGTGCGCCGCCCATGCTCGATCCAAAACTCTCGAATCCCTGCGTCGGGGTGCGAAAGCGTTAAATTATCATCTGCCTTCGGATGGGCAAAAAACGTTGGGTTAAAATCAAGCTTGATGTCACTATCTTTCGCCCAATCGACCCAAGGTACAAAATGCTTATATTCAATTTCATCGCGATCGGGCGTGTCTTCCGTATCCATGTAAAACGCATGTAAGTTTAAACGATGACGGCCCGGTATCTGCGAGATCGCAAAATCCAAATCCGCACGCAATTCCGCGGGATTACGTGCCCGCCCTGGAAAATTACCCGTCGCTTGAATGCCACCGCCCGACGCGGCGGCCAGCCCTTCGAAACCGCGCACATCATCGCCTTGCCAAGAATGAATGGAAATCGCCACCTGCGCCAGCCGCGCGAGAGCAGCTTCTGCATCAACGTTCCAATCGGCAAATATCGCGCGGGCGCTCTCATATGTCGCAGTCATTCTATGCTCTCCTAACGTGTAAAGGCCTCTTTATTTCCCGCATCAACGTTCAAAATATTACCTGTTGATTTTTCTGACAGGTCAGACGCGAAAAAATAAGCCGCCTCGGCAATATCGTCAGGCAGCACTGATTTCTTCAGCAAAGATCTGTTTCTGTACATTTCTTCCAGACCATCCTTATCCGTTTTATAAGTTAAGGCTCGCTGTTCGAGCCAGTCTCCCTCCCATATTTTTGATCCTTTCAACACGGCATCAGGGTTTACCACATTCACGCGGATACCAAGATCGGCCCCCTCCAGAGCCAAACAACGGGCCAAATGAATTTCTGCTGCCTTTGCAGTGCAATAAGCGCTTGCATTCGGGCTGGCCGCCAATCCGTTTTTGGAGGCCACAAAAACCACCGTGCCGCCCAAGGATTGCGCACGCATCGTGATAAAGGCTGCCCGACTGACAAGAAAATATCCTGTCGATAAAATATCAAAGTTTTTATTCCATAACTCAAGCGTTGTCTCCTCGATCGGAGCCGAAGACGCAATGCCCGCGTTTGAGACAACGATATCCAAGCCTCCGAATTCTAAAACCGTTGTTTGAAACGCTGCGGCTATTTCAGCCTCGCTGGTGACATTCATAACCATGGCGCGCACCACGTCCTGCCCATATTGGGATTTTAATCGGTCCGCTGCAGCGCTCAGGCCATCACCGTCAATATCGGCCAACATCACGCAAGCCCCTTCGGACAGATATTTTTGCGCTGTTGCAGACCCGATGCCACCGGCTGCCCCTGTTATCAACGCAATCCGCCCCGCCAAGCTTTTTGGCTTTGGCATGCGTTGCAATTTGGCTTCTTCCAAAGCCCAATATTCAATATCAAACGCCTCTTGTTCCAACAAACCGGTATATTCCGAGACAGAAGACGCCCCGCGCATGACGTTGATCGCATTCACATAAAACTCGCCGGATATGCGCGCAGTGGCTTTGTCTTTGGCAAAGGTGATCATGCCCACCCCCGGCAGCAAATACACGATTGGATTGGGGTCACGCAGCGCTGGGGAATCGGCATGTTTACAGCGCGCATAATAGGCTCGGTACGCGTTTCGATAATCATCGATTTCTTGTGGCAATCGCTTGATTACTACCTGCACATCCTGCGCATCGGGGTTAAAATCAACCACCAAGGGACAGATTTTTGTGCGCAGAAAATGATCTGGGCAAGAGGTTCCAAGCGCCGCCAGCTCTTGCAGCTGTTGCGCGTTTACAAATTCAAGCACTTCTGGACTGTCATTAAAATGGCCCACCATATGCTGGCTTTCGCAAATCAAGCCTCTAATAGCTGGCATGATCTCGGCGGCCACAGCGCGCCGTTTCACAGGCGACAAGCTCTCATGCAAGGCGCCCCCAAAGGCAGGCTGGCGATCTGCCTTGCTTTGAAACCAATCCATGGCTTTTTGAATAATTTCCAAGGTCAGACTATAACAGGTTTTCGCATCATCATCCCAAGTGAACAAACCATGGCTTTCCAAAACGACACCCCGCGCGTTTGGGTTTTCTAGACAGAAATTTTCTAGCCAGAGACCCAACTCATATCCGGGCCTTTTCCACGGCAACCACCCGATATCATCCCCAAATATTTCTGCGGTTAACGCTTTTGAATTTTTAGAGGCCGCAATTGCGATAATCGCATCTGGATGCATGTGATCGACATGTTTCTTGGGCACATAGGCGTGTAAGGGCGTATCGATCGAGGCTGCGCGCGCGTTCAAGTTAAACGTGCAATGAGGCAAGAATGCTACCATTTCATCTTCGAACTCAACGCCGCGATACAACGCTTTCAACGCTCGCAACTTATCCATATAGAGCGTAGCAAACCCGTCTATTTTGATAGATCCAACATCTCCACCTGACCCTTTGACCCAGAGTACCTCGGTCGCGTCATGGGTCAACGGATCGTGTTCAAGTACCTTCGCGCTGGTGTTGCCGCCGCCATAATTGGTAATCCGCTTATCAGACCCCAATAAATTTGAGCGATATAGAAGCTTTTCGGGCTCTGTCATGTCCAGCGCGACCTTGTCATCCCAAAGATGCTCAAGCTGCAATTGCGCATTGCTCATGGTCATAGGACCCTCCTTAAACAAAAATTAGCCCATATCCTGTAAAAAAGCTGCATATACTGCGGCAGATTGTCAATCCTAAACAATCAATAATGCGCAATTTTTGATAATTTTTGACTGAATATGAAATTTTATGATTGACAAAATGGGTCTGTATACGCCAGCATTTTAAGCGAGAGGTACCAAATGCATGAACGAGAACGCCATCGCGTGATATTGTCAGCGGTTCAAGACCGCCCTGTGGTTACCGTGATTGATATGTGCAGCCTGACCGGTGCCTCGGAAGCAACCATCCGCAGAGATATCGCAACATTACACATTGAGAAAAAGCTGCGCCGCATCCGGGGCGGAGCAGAAGCCTTGGCTCCGCCACAATCTGTCGGGCTGGCAGGGCGGCCTTTCGATGTAAACAAAACGTTCCAAGTCGCGCAAAAGCAAGCCATTGCCAGCGCTGCTGTAAATCTCTGCGCAGATGGCGAATCCATCATCATAAACGGTGGCACCACCACGTTCCAAATGGTTCATACGCTGGCCACACGCAGGATGCAGGTGTTTACAAATTCTTTTCCAATCGCTGAGCATTTGCTGAAGCATTCGAAAAACACAGTCACAATATCAGGTGGCACGCTTTACCGAGAACAAAACATCGTTTTGTCCCCTTTTGACAATGATGTGACACGAAATTTTTACGCGCATCGTATGTTCATGGGGGCGCATGGGTTGGGTACGATTGGGTTGATGGAGGCGGATCCACTTTTGGTGCAAGCCGAACAAAAATTGATCGGGCAGGCAGATGAATTGGTGGTATTGGCCGATAGCAGCAAATTTGCAAAACGCTCAAGCCTTGTGCTGTGCCCGCTGGCGCAAATCCACACCGTTATTACAGATGATGGCATCCCTGATAAAGCCGCCTCAATGCTTGAGGCCGCAGGCGTGTCACTTCACGTGGTCTCAAAAGAGGCTGCAAAATCACAGGGGGAAGCCTCTTAAAGACCGCCAACACACATAAGGGAGGAAAACATGCGTGTTCTTAAAAGTTTACTAACAACTGCGGCTGTTGCAGCCACAATGATCGGGTCAACCGTTCAAGCCGGGGATATGAAAATCGCTCTGGTTGTCAAAGCCTTGGGTATCGGGTTTTTTGAAGCTGCCGCAAAAGGCGCCGAAGAAGCTGCCGCTGAATTGGGCGGCGTTGATATTATTTACACCGGTCCAACAGACACAACCGCTGAAGGCCAAATCGAAGTCATTAACAGCTTGATTGCCCAAGGCGTCGATGCCATTGCAATTTCCGCCAATGATCCAGACGCGCTGGTTCCCTCGCTTAAAAAAGCGATGTCACGGGGCATCACAGTGATCTCTTGGGATTCGGGCGTTGCCGCAGAGGGGCGTCAAATGCACCTCAACCCCTCAAGCAACGCGTTGATCGGCAATACGATCATCAAATTGGCTTCAGATCACATGCCCGGCGGTGGCGATGTTGCCATCCTATCTGCCAGCGCAACGGCCACCAATCAAAACATCTGGATCGAAGAAGCCAAGAAGGTGTTGCCAAATTATGCTGGGGTCAACCTCGTTGCCACAGTATATGGCGATGATCTTTCAGATAAATCCTATCGTGAGGCCGAAGGTCTGATGGCCACATACCCAAATCTGAAAGCGATTATCGCGCCAACCACGGTTGGTATTCTCGCAGCATCACAAGCAGTGACCGATGCTGGAAAAATCGGGGAAATCAACGTTACGGGCCTAGGCTTGCCATCCGAAATGGCGGGCGCAGTGGCATCAGGCGCAACCAAAAGCTTCGCGATTTGGAACCCGATTGATCTGGGTTATGCCGCAACCATGCTCTCATACAATATTGCCAAAGGCGCCGATGCAAAACCAGGCGCAGCGGTTGGTATGGGCAGAATAGGCGAAGCGGTTTTGAATGAGAGTAATGAAGCCGCGATGTCGGACCCCTTCACCTATGACGCCTCAAATATCGATCAATTCAAATCGATATTCTAAGGCGAATTGCTTGGGGCAGCGCCAGCTGCCTCAGGCCCTATAAGATATAAAAATGCGCCCTGAACTCACATCAAATCAAGCCATCTTAACGCTTACAGGGGTCTCCAAATCTTTTCCCGGTGTGAAAGCGTTATCGGATGTTCAGCTTCAGCTCTATCCGGGCCAAGTGATGGCGCTTGTCGGCGAAAACGGCGCGGGCAAATCAACAATCGTTAAAATTCTTACTGGGATTTATCAGCCTGAAGAAGGCGAAATCCGATTTAATGGCGCGCCAATTCGGCTTAACAGCGCACAGGATGCTTCACAGGTCGGCATCACAGCGATCCATCAAGAAACTGTTTTGTTTGACGATCTCTCGGTCGCGGAAAATATATTTCTTGGACATGCGCCACGCAGCAAGCTGGGCCTTATTGACCGCAAAGCCCAAACCCAAGAGGCACAAAACATTTTGCGCAGCATTGGCGCCGAGTTAAATCCTGAGGCGCGGCTCGGAGATCTGGGTATCGCCTCCAAACATCTTGTTGCGATCTCCCGAGCGCTTTCAATCCAAGCGCAAGTTGTAATTTTGGATGAGCCAACAGCCGCCCTATCGCATAAGGAAATCAACGAACTTTATGACTTGGTAGAGCTGCTAAAAACGCAGGGAAAAGCCATTTTATTCATCAGTCATAAATTTGATGAAATCTTTCATATTGCGGATCGTTATACCGTTTTTCGCGATGGTGCTTTTGTGGGTGAAGGAAAAATTGCAGATCTGAACGAAGATGATCTGGTCAAAATGATGGTGGGCCGCTCTGTCGATCAAATTTTTCCACAGCGCCAGCATCAAAAAGGTAAGCCTGTTTTAGAGGTGGCTGGCTGCGCCCATCCCACCGAATTTGAAGATATCAACTTCACGCTTCACGAAGGAGAAATTTTGGGGTTTTATGGCTTGGTGGGCGCTGGACGATCCGAGTTTATGCAAGCGCTGTTTGGGATCACCAAACTTTCGCAAGGCGAAATTACCATCGATGGGAAACCCCACCCGATCCATTCGCCTGCTGACGCGATAGAGGCCGGAATTGTCTACGTGCCCGAGGATCGGGGCCAACAGGGCACCATAAGACCGCTGCCGATTTTTCAAAATGTTACGTTGCCCTCTTTAAACCGAACGTCGCGCAATGGCTTTTTGCAACTTGCCAATGAGTTTGCACTGACGCGGGAATATACCGAACGTTTAGAGCTACGTGCAGCCTCGCTTGACGTTCCGCTGGCAACTCTTTCAGGAGGCAATCAGCAAAAAGTGGTGATCGCAAAATGGCTGGCGACCACCCCAAAAATTATCATTCTTGATGAGCCCACGAAAGGCATCGATATCGGTTCAAAAGCCGCCGTACACGCTTTTATGGCGGAACTGGCGGCGCAGGGTTTGGCGGTTATTATGGTCAGCTCCGAAATCCCCGAAATTCTTGGCATGTCGGATCGCGTGATTGTGATGCGCGAGGGGCGCATTGCAACCGAAGCGGCGGGCAATGGGCTAACGCCAGAAAATCTTGTCAGATATGCAGCCGGATTAAAGGAGGCTTAAGTGAAATCAATATTTTCATCCCGCGAAGCCATCCTCTCTGCCGCTATTTTAATCGCGCTTGGCTTAATCGCCACTCGGTTTCCCGCCTTTATCGAGCCCAAAAAATTATTGGCGGTGTTTAACGACACCTCTCCCCTAATTATTTTAGCCATCGGCCAAATGATCGTGATCTTAACAAAATGCATCGATCTCTCGGTCGCAGCCAACCTTGCCCTTTCCGGGATGATCGTTGCGATGACAAATGGCATGGTGCCCGATCTTCCGATTGCCATCTTGATTTTGATTGCAATCGGCATTGGAACTTTTTTGGGGGCGCTGAACGGCCTTCTTGTTTGGAAATTAAGCATTCCATCAATCGTGGTGACATTGGGCACCATGACCATTTTCAGGGGCATTATATTTGTTATTTCAGATGGGAAATGGGTCAATGCGCATGAAATGACGCCGGCCTTCAAAGCGGTACCAAGAGAGGTTGTTTTTGGGCTGCCAGGTTTGAGCTGGTTTGCCATATTCGCGGTTATACTTTTCGCAATCTTATTAACACGAACACCGCTGGGGCGTATGTTTTTTGCTGTGGGATCCAATCCAAACGCCGCAGTTTACGCAGGAATAAGCGTCGGCAAAACGCAATTCTGGGCCTTTGTGTTTTCTGGCGCGCTATCTGGATTGGCCGGCTATCTTTGGGTGGCGCGCTATTCGGTGGCCTATGTTGATATTGCGATTGGTTTTGAGCTTGAGGTGGTGGCCGCCTGCGTGATCGGAGGGGTGGCGATATCCGGAGGGATCGGATCAATCGCAGGCGCCGTGTTGGGCGCGCTGTTCCTTGGTGTAATCAAAAATGCCCTGCCGGTTATTGGCATCAGCCCATTTTGGCAAATGGCAATATCGGGATCAGCCATCATTGTTGCGATTGCCCTAAACACGCGCGCACTGCGCAAAAAAGGCCGGGTGATCCTTAAATCAGCGGAGGCCCAAGGATGAAGACGCAAACGCGGGACATTCCAGACCGGTTGCAAAACCCGTTTCTAGCGCAAATTAAAAGCTGGGAAACGCTGCTTTTGGCGGTTGCTATCGGTATTTTCATGGCAAATTCCTTTGCCTCTCCGCATTTTTTAAATGCTTGGAACCTCAGTGATGCGACATTCAATTTCACCGAAAAAGCGATGATCGCTTTTGCAATGGCGTTGTTGATAATTGCTGGCGAAATTGATCTAAGCGTGGCCTCAATTATTGCGCTGGCCTCAACGGCGATGGGCGCAATCGCGCAACTGGACGTGTCGACCACGACATTGGTGATAACCGGCCTTCTTACCGGTGTGGCCTGCGGCGCGTTTAATGCGGTTTTGGTTACGGGCTTTGGCCTGCCCTCGATCGTTGTAACCATCGGAACCATGAGCCTGTTCAGAGGCATCAGCTACATCGTTCTAGGGGATCAAGCCTATCGGAGCTATCCCTCAGATTTTGCCTTTTTTGGACAGGGCTATGTGTTCTGGGTGATCAGTTTTGAATTTGTGCTCTTCGCTCTATTGGCGGTGATCTATGGGATCCTACTTCATTGGACGAATTTTGGCCGCGCGGTTTATGCGATTGGGAATAATGCCACCGGAGCGCTATTTTCGGGCATTCGCGTGAACCGCGTTAAATTTATCCTATTCCTGATGACCGGCGCGATGTCGGGCTTGGCGGCGATCTGTCTCACCTCGCGCTTGGGCTCTACGCGGCCCTCAATCGGAATGGGAATGGAACTGGAAGTGGTGACCATGGTGGTTTTGGGCGGGGTCAGCATATTGGGCGGATCTGGCACAATTACGGGGGTTATCATCGCCGCTTTCGTAATGGGTCTGGTTACTTTTGGATTGGGTCTGCTGAACGTTCCTGGGATCGTTATGTCGATTTTCATCGGCCTTTTGCTGATTGGCGTGATTGCCCTGCCACGCTTGTGGCAGATCGGGAGGATGTGATGGAGAAATTCGCCTTTAAAATGCGCCTAAACCCCGGCCAAAAAGAGGAGTATAAGCGCCGCCATGATGAAATATGGCCAGAATTACTAGTTCTTCTCAAAGAGGCTGGTATATCCGATTATTCGATCTTTCTGGATGACGAAAGCGAGGTTTTATTTGGAGTTTTATGGCGTGAAATTGATCATAAAATGGATGATCTACCCGCGCATCCTGTGATGCAGCGCTGGTGGGCTTATATGGCGGATATCATGGAAACCAGCCCAACTAATGAACCCGTCGCGCGGCGCTTAAGCGACCTATTTCATATGCCATGAGCCATATCGCCGTTATTGATATCGGGAAAACCAATGCCAAGCTTGCGCTGGTCAACAGCGTCGGCCTTCACGAAATAGCGGTAATCACCCAGCCCAACCACGTGGTTGACTCGCCGCCTTGGCCGCATTTCGATCTCTCTGGGATTTGGACTTTCATCCAAAACGGATTGGCCCAATTTCACAAACAATACGGCATCGACGCGATCAGTGTTACAACCCACGGGGCCTCAATTGTGCTGATCGGGCAAAATGGCGAGGCCTTTCCGATGCTGGATTATGAATATTCCGCCGTCAATTCTTTGTCTGACAACTATGCTCAGCTGCGCGCAGACTTCTCACAAACCGGATCACCCCACCTGCCGAATGGCTTGAATATCGGGGCCCAGCTGCATTGGATGCTCACCACTGACCCGATAATCCGAAGACACCTTGCTAGCATTGTCACCTATCCGCAATATTGGGGCTACCTGCTCACCGGAGAGCGCGCGAGCGATTTTACAAGCCTAGGCTGCCACAGCGATTTATGGAACCCCTATGCGCGCGATTTTGCCACAACTTTGGACGCGCTTGGCCTTCGAAGCTGCTTTGCCCCGGTGCGTCGCCCAGATGAGATTTTGGGTGAGGTCAAACCTGCCTTGGCCCAAAAGCTCGGGCTGCCGGCACATCTGCCCGTCATGGTTGGCATTCATGACAGCAATGCCTCGCTATATCCGCATCTTTTATCTCAGAGCGGCAGCTTCTCGGTGGTGTCCTCGGGCACTTGGACCATCGCCATGGCCATTAATGGCTCAAAACTGGCGCTAGATCCAGATCGCGACAGTTTGATCAACGTGAATGCGCTTGGGCATCCCGTGCCAACCGCCCGTTTTATGGGGGGGCGGGAATTTGATCTTATTCAAAAGGGCCGCATCTATGCACCCACCAAATCCGATGAGCAATCGGTTCTAGAAAAAGGCATTTTCCTTCTGCCCGCCATAGAGGCTGCTACTGGGCCATTTCAAGGCCGTGTGACAGCTTGGTCTGTTACAAAGCGCGGCGCCGGCGAGGAAAGCGTGGCCTTATCTTTCTATCTAGCCTTAATGACGCGCACCTGCTTGGACTTGATTGGCGCGCGCGGGCCGGTGATTGTAGAGGGCCCTTTTGCAAACAATGATGAATATCTCCGGATGCTCTCAGCGCTTTCGCCAGATGGCCTGCTGACCAGCGTTTCACATACAGGAACAAGTATTGGTGCGGCCATGTTATATTTGCCGCAGCACAAACAGGCCGCAACCGCGCAGACCTATGCTTGCAAGGATGAGCCAGCGTTGCAAGCCTATGGTGCAGCTTGGCGGCTAGCGGTTGAGTCCGGCCTCTAGCCTCGCGCGCCAATCGGAGCATCCGCGCCTTTTCAAACGGTGCCCGGAATTGCATTTTGGGTTTGGCAAATCTATCGCATCAGCCTGTGGCGTGAAGCCTATTCTGGCCGCAAAACCGGCGGAACACGGGAAACATAAGGACAATTGCTTATCTGCCCACATAGGGCCGCACCGCCTACGAAACTTTTGGCAATTATCCTGTCGCGCAAACCTCAACTCACAAAATATCCTGAAAATGGAGGCTTTGAACGCTGGCCTCTATTGCAGCGTCACACAGGCCCGGTATATTCACCGCGCGCCGGGTAATTATTTGCAATCACAAAATCAAGCGCGCCGATCAGCTCTGAAAAATGCGGCCGTACAAAGGGCATCGTTTGAACCGACGCATAATAGAGCGTCTGATCAGGTGAAACCATGAACAGACCAGGCTCTGCAAACAGCTTAGGCTCTTCTATACCGATCGAGGTTTTACCGCGTGATGTCGAGATATAAAGCCCCCAGTCACGGGCGATCGACAAAGGCAAATCATAGCCAAAGCGCAAACCATCGACGCCAATTTTCTGCGCCATTTGCTCAGTACGCTCTTGCCCGTCAGAACTGATAGCGATGGTGCCTATGCCGCGCTCGGAAAACGCCTTCACCAGGGCCTGAAACTCTTTGAGATAGGTTGCGCAAAGCGGACAATGCAATCCGCGGTAAAAGCACAGCACGGTTCCACGTTGGCTGGTTTCAGATGAAAGATCAAACGGCCCTTGATCAAGTGTTGGAACGCTTAGATTGGGTGTTTTTTGACGGGGAACAAGCATGTAAGACCTTCTTTTTGGAATGCTCCTCTTTATAAGCCGCTTCGCTTTAGAACAAAACCTAATCTTTTGCTTATGCCCCGCCTGATCGGCCCGCCTTTCCCGAACGGCAGCGCACCCGCCTACAAAAACCGAAACAAACATAAAGATATGCCTCTGCAATAGGCCTAAGAAAGCTACGGTTTGATCAGAATAAAACAGCCAGCACCCACCTCATGCCGCCAAAAAGGTGATCTTTAATCTTCAATCTACATTTCAGCGCCGCGTGCCACTGCAACACGCGGCGCTTGCTTTCGCGCAAGCCATCTGAATTTGCCCCGATCTTTGCCGGCCAGCACGGGGCCGATCATAGCGATGGACCTCTTTAAAACCTTGCACTATCATGAAGGCTCGTCCGCAAAATGGGGGCCTATAAAACCCATCACCTTGAACGCTCGCAGGAGAGATATGAATGACATGCGTTTTTATACAAATAAGATGCGCACCGGGAA
>ERZ802831.335-NODE-335-length-24517-cov-37.0211_pt1 | contig 24517 bp, 23 predicted proteins | sample MGYA00345655_ERZ802831 | MGnify/ENA primary metagenome ERZ802831 (study PRJEB30503, sample SAMEA104212376) | marine metagenome | biome: Westerlies Biome; feature: [SRF] surface water layer (ENVO:00010504) within the epipelagic zone...; material: water...
GCAGTGCCAGCTTGCCAGCGGTTGTTGTCTTGCCCGAACCTTGCAGACCCGCCATCAGGATTACCGCTGGTGGATTGACCGCGACATTCAGCGGTGCTGCCTCGCCGCCCAGCACATCCACCAGAACGTCATTGACGATCTTGATGACCTGCTGGTCGGGGCGAACCGCTTTCAGAACCTCGACACCAACCGCCTGTTCGCGAACCCGCGACATAAAGCTTTTGACAACAGGAAGAGCGACATCGGCATCAAGCAGGGCAAGCCGCACCTCGCGCAACGCGGCATCAACATCCGCCTCGCGCAGTGCGCCCCGTTTGCCAAGTCCGCTAAAGACGTCCTGGAGTTTGTCTTTCAGGCTGTCGAACATCCTGTGTTTGGCCCGCTACCACTATTGTGTTTACTGTTGCGTTTACATCCATCACATCAAACCTGCTGACACGCACCTGTGGCACCCGTGCTCGAAACCTTCAAGGACGGATGGAACCCGCTAGGGTCGCTGCAGCCGGAAATGGCGTGATATGGATGGCTTGTTGCGCTTTTTCGCCTGACTTGTCAAGAATGGGAGATGTTTTTTGTCCTTTCAAAGCTGCTGGCAATTTTTTTCGAACCTCTGGCGCATCCCTACATCCTGTTGGTTCTTGCGGGCGTTGCCCGGCTGATCAAGCGGCGACGACTTGTCAGGGTGTGTCTGGCAAGCGCAATCATCCTGCCGCTTGCCTATGGCTTTCTGCCGCTATCAGAGGCACCGCTTCGCTATCTTGAGAATCGCTATCCGGTACCTGACCTTGCCAACAGGCAGATTGACGGGATCGTTGTGCTTGGCGGGCACACAGGATCAGGACTGGTTTCGGCAGCCCGAAATCAACCACAGCAAGGCCCTGCGGCCGAGCGTTTGACCCAGGGGCTGGCATTGTTACGACACCATCCCGACGCCATGCTGATCCTGTCAGGCAGATCGGGAGAATTGCGCCATAAAGGCTGGACCGAAGACGAAATCACACACCGCCTGATCGAAGATCTTGGCGTATCGCAGATCAACATCATCTACGAAAATGTCAGTCAAAACACCTATCAGAATGCTGTTGAAAGCCTTGAATACGCGGTGCCACAGCCCGGAAGCAAGTGGGTTCTTGTCACCTCGGCAGCCCATATGCCGCGCGCGATGGGTGCCTTTGCGGCGGCAGGCTGGGGGCCTGTCATCGCCTATCCGACCGATTTTCGGACCACGCCCGGCATCAGTGGCCTTTTTTCAATGCAGGGGGGCTTTTCGGCTGTTCGGAACTGGCTGCATGAAGGGGTGGGCCTTGCCGCCTATTGGCTGACCGGACGCAGTGACCGCCTCTTGCCCTGAAGGGGCATTCCTGAGCGAGGCATTTCTGAGCGAGACTATTCCGGCTCACTCCTCAGCCACACCGGCGAGGGCATTGGCGAAATCACGGGCCTCGAACGGTTGCAGGTCATCCGCGCCCTCACCAACACCGACAGCATGGACCGGCAGGCCAAACGCTTCGGCAAGCGCAATAACGACGCCGCCCTTGGCAGACCCGTCAAGCTTGGTGACGATCAAGCCGCTGACATCAGCCACCTCGCGGAAGGCGCTGACCTGCGAGATTGCATTCTGGCCGACAGTGCCATCCAGCACGATGACGGAATCATGCGGCGCGGTATCATCCAGCTTGCGAATGACGCGCACAATCTTTGACAATTCATCCATCAATTCGCTGCGATTCTGTAACCGGCCAGCTGTGTCGATGATCAGAATATCGGTGCCATCGGCGCGGGACTGTTCCAGCGCCTGATAGGCCAGCGCCGCAGCATCACCGCCCTGCGTTCCCGCCACAACTGCTGTTCCCGTGCGCTCACCCCAGATCTTCAGCTGGTCAATCGCCGCCGCGCGAAACGTGTCACCCGCGGCAAGCGTTACCTTCTTTCCGGCCTGAACCCATTGCTGGGCCAGCTTGCCAGCGGTTGTCGTCTTGCCTGATCCGTTGACACCGACAAGAAGGACCACGTGCGGGCGGTGCGTTTCGTCGGGCAGCAGAGGCTGCGCGACCGGGGCCAGAATGTCGGTAATTCCATCGGACAGCGCAGCCGCCAGTGCCGATGCGCTCACCTCACCCTCAAACTTGTGCTTGCGCATGCGCTCAGCCAGCTCTGCTGCAGCGGCAGTGCCAAGATCAGCACTGATCAACGCATCCTCGACCTCTTCAAGCGAGGCCGCATCAATTCCCTTGCGCCCGAGAACAGCCCCCAGCGAAGCGGTAACACGGGCGCTGGTCTTGCCAAGGCCGGATTTGAGTTTTTTAAGCCAGCTCATCCTGACGCCTTTCAAAGGTAGCGATCATCAATTCCGGTCAGCCAATCTGCTCGACAATCAATATATCGTCATCTCGCCCGTTGATCTTTACGTCAAGCAAGGCCCCGCGGTCGATGAAATCACCTTGCAGGCGCATTTTTGCATAATTTCGCCCATGCCCGCTATTTCCGCCCTCGACCAGCATCTGATCAAGACTGCCGACGGCATTATCCAGAAACTGTTGCATACGAATGGTGCCATCTTCGCGCAGTTCACGCGCCCGGCGACGGATCGTGTCACCGTCAATCTGGCGCATGCGCGCGGCAGGAGTGCCCGTGCGCGGTGAAAAAGGAAACACATGCAGATATGTAATGCCCGCCCGGCGGATCATCTGACGTGTTGCATTATGGGCATCCTCGGTCTCGGTCGGGAAACCGGCAATAATGTCAGCGCCAAACACGATATCAGGCCGCCGGCGGCGTGCCTCGTCGCAAAAGCGGATGACATCACGCGCCAGATGACGACGCTTCATCTGCTTTAGCACCAGATCATCGCCATGCTGTGCCGACAGATGAAGATGCGGCATCAAACGGTCATCATCGCCAAGCACCGCCATCAGCCTGGCATCGGGTTCTGCCGGATCAATCGAAGAGAGCCGCAGACGCTGCAGCCCCGACACCCGTGACAACAGAGCCTGCACCAGATCGCCAAGCCGCGGGCGGCCCGGCAAGTCAGATCCCCATGACGTAATATCAACACCCGTCAGCACCACTTCCACACTGCCGCCATCGACCAGCAGCTGCGCCGCGTCGATGATCTGCGTCAGGCCTGCTGACCGGTTATTGCCCCGGCCATAAGGAATGATGCAAAACGTGCATCTGTGATCACACCCCTGCTGGATCTGCAGAAAGCCGCGGGTATGGGCATGAAACCCGTCCATCATGTGCGTCGCCATTTCGCGTACCGCCATCACATCACTGACGATTATGGCCTCGCACCCCTCGGCAACAGACATCCACGCAGCCTGTGACAGTTTATCGTGATTGCCGATCACATGATCCACTTCAGCCATCGATGACCAGCTGTCCGGCGCGATCTGGGCCGCACAACCGGTGACCACAATCTGCGCATCCGGATTGTCACGGCGGGCCCGGCGAATGGCCTGACGCGCCTGGCGTTCAGCCTCTGCCGTGACAGCGCAGGTGTTGAAGATGATCGCATTGTTCAGACCGGCATTGCCAGCGTGATCACGCACAACCTCGGATTCCCATATATTCAGGCGGCACCCGAAGGTCTCGACATGTGGCGCGTTGCGCTCAGCCATTGTCCGCCTCCAGCAGCGCTGTAATTTCGGCTGACAGCTGGCCAGTCGCGACATAAGACACCGGGCCCGTCATCAGAACATGACTGGTGTCTCGGTTCCAGCTGATGGTCACTGCCCCGCCATCCATAACGATCCTGTTCTCGTCCTCTCCCAGCCCGCGGCGCGCAATGGCAACACCGCTGGCACAGGCCCCGCTGCCGCATGCCATTGTTATACCAACACCGCGTTCCCACACCCGCATTCTGAAGCTGCCATCATCACGGCGGCTGACCACCGACAGATTGACCCGGTCAGGGAATAGCGACGCCGTCTCGACCAGCGGACCAATTCTTTCAATGTCCACGCGCTCGGCATCATCGACAAACACCACAGCATGCGGATTGCCAAGCGAGTGACAGACAGCATCAAGACCGCCATAATCAAGACCGGCCATATCAAGTGGCACATGCAATGTGTCCGCCGCACTGGCCAATGGCACATCCTGCCAGTTTGTTTTCACCGGGCCCATATCGACGGCGATCTCGCCATCCGCCGCGCGCCAGGCTGTCAGTATCCCGCCATCAGTTTCGATCTCTATCCGGTCCTGCTGCAATTCATGCATCATCATGTCGGCGACGCAGCGCGTACCATTTCCGCAGGCCCCTGAAGGTGATCCGTCCTGATTCAGGATATCCATACGCAGGTCAGCTGTATCACAGGCGCGCAGCACAAGAATCTGGTCGCACCCGATCCCGAGGCGCCTGTCAGCAAGCCGACGCGCCGCTGCTTCCGGCACTTTGCGACGGCGATCATCACGCCAGTCGAGAATGACAAAGTCATTCCCCAGCCCGTGCATTTTGGCAAACTTGTTCATGCCGCAGCCTATACGCCAATTCCCGCTGAATGGGAAGATGGCAGGGGATCAGAGATCGATGACCACAGGTGCATGATCCGAAGGTTTCTCGGCACCGCGCATATCACTGTGAATAGTGACATCTGTCACGCCAGCTGCCAGATCGCGGCTTGTCCAGATATGGTCAAGGCGCCGGCCACGGTTGCTTGCTGCCCAGTCACGCGCGCGGTACGACCACCATGAATACAGCACCTCATCATCGCCAAAGTGCTGGCGCACTACATCTGACCAGCCACCATCATTGATCAGCCGCAGCAATCCGTCGCGCTCAATGTCTGTATGGCTGACGACATTCTTCAGCTGTTTTGTTGACCACACATCCTCAGCAAGCGGGGCGATATTCAAATCACCAACAAGAATCGATCTCTGCGGCCTGTTCTGCGAAAAATACGCTGTCATCTCGGCAATGAAGTCCAGCTTGTGACCGAATTTGGGGTTTTCGTCGCGGTCAGGCACATCACCACCTGCCGGCACATAGAAATTGTGTACCTTGATCCCGTTGGCCGTGGTGGCGCTGATATGGCGGCAATCCTCGCGCCCGGCCCAGTCCATATGCCCACTGTCAGACAGTGGTTCACGGGCAATGATCGCAACACCATTATAGCTTTTTTCACCGCGGATGGCGTGATGCGCCCAGCCTGCCTCAATCAAGGCATCAGCTGGAAAATGCGCGTCCTCGGTCTTTGTTTCCTGCAGGCACAGCACATCGACATCAGCAGATTTCAGAAACGCGGTAACCAGATCGATCCGCAGACGGACCGAGTTGATATTCCATGTGGCAAGTCGCATAGCTATGTCCTGTAATGCAGCGGGGGTTTAATTGCTGCCTGTCGGCGTGTAGTCAGGTCGCGCAAACATCTTGTTTTCATATTGATGTCCAAACCGCATGTTCTGCAGCGTCACCGTCGTGGTGACATCAGCTGCATCGCGAATGGTCCATTTGCGCAACACGAACGGTTTTTCGGTGAATTCGAGTGTCAGCTCGCCCGCGGCCTCACCTGTCTCCTTGGCCAGCATAACCCGTACAATCCCGTTCTGAACATTACTGGATGTTGTGAATTCGTCAGAGCGCAGGCGCACATCTTTTTTCAACAGCAACGACAGCGGCGTCTCACTGATCGGATAGCTGGTCACTGTCTTGTCATTCGGACGATCAACATGGATCCAGATACGGGTGGTCAGCAGGATCAGCGGCTCCTCCAGATCATAGACAATCTTCATCTGGTGCGGCCGGCGAAGGTGGATTACCCCGCTGGCAGTCGTACCGTCAGATGCCACCTGAATGAAATCAGCCTGCATGGTGCTGATCCCGTTGAACCAGTCCTCAGCCTCGCTTACAACATCGGCGCGGGCCATTCCAGGCAGGGCCAGCACAATAAAGGACAGCGCGGCAGCCAGCCATGCCACCATCTTTTTCAGGTATAAATGCATCTAGCTGGCACCTTCGTCACTTATAAGAACCTCTCGTTTGCCAACATGGTTTGCCGCGCTGATCACGCCATTCCGTTCCATCTCTTCGATGATGGTGGCCGCCCTGTTATACCCTATCTTAAGATGACGCTGGACAAAACTGGTGGATGCTTTTTGTTCACGCACAACAAGCTGCACTGCCTGGTCATACAGGCTGTTACCGCCGCCAGCTTCAAGCAGATCTCCGGTACTGCCGGACAGCTCGCCGGTATCTTCGCTGACCACCTTCTCGTCATATTCGGGGGCACCCTGTTTGCGCAGGAAATTGGCGACAGCCTCAACCTCGCTGTCGTCAACAAACGGGCCGTGAACCCGCATGACCCGGCCACCGCCTTCCATGAACAGCATGTCACCCCGCCCAAGCAGCTGTTCGGCACCCTGTTCACCCAGAATTGTGCGGCTGTCGATCCGCGACGTGACCTGAAAACTGATGCGGGTGGGAAAATTCGCCTTGATCGTGCCAGTAATCACATCCACTGACGGGCGCTGCGTTGCCATGATCACATGAATGCCTGCCGCGCGTGCCATCTGTGCAAGGCGCTGCACTGCGCCCTCAATCTCCTTGCCGGCAACCAGCATCAGATCAGCCACCTCGTCGATCACCACAACAATGAAGGGCAGGGGCGTCAGATCAAGGATTTCCTCTTCATGGACAGGCCGGCCGGTTTCAGCATCGAATCCGGTCTGCACGCGGCGCGTCAGTACCTCGCCATCCTTTCGTGCCTCGGCAAGGCGTGCGTTGTAGCCGGCAATATTGCGCACCCCCAGCTTGGCCATGTTGCGGTACCGCGTTTCCATCTCGCGCACCGCCCATTTCAGGGCAGTAACCGCCTTCGACGGATCAGTGACCACCGGGCTCAAGAGATGCGGGATCCCGTCATACACCGACAGCTCCAGCATCTTTGGATCAATCATGATCATCCGGCAGCTTTCCGGCGTATGGCGATACAGCAGCGACAGGATCATCGCATTGATACCGACTGATTTACCAGACCCGGTTGTGCCCGCGACCAGCAGATGCGGCATGCGGGCCAGATCAACCACGACCGGCGCACCAGCGATATCCTTGCCAAGCGCCATTGGCAGATCGCCGTCATTCTCTACCCAGACCTCGTGATCCAGAATTTCCCGCAAGACGACAATCTGGCGATCAGGATTCGGCAGCTCGATCCCTATGACATTCTGGCCGGGCACACCTGCCACACGCACTGACACCGCGCTCATTGACCGGGCAATATCATCAGCAAGCGAAATCACCCGTTGCGAGCGCGTGCCGGGGGCTGGTTCCAGATCATATCGCGTGACCACCGGCCCATAGCGCGAATCCGTGATGGTGCCTTTGACACTGAAGTCTTTCAGCACGCCTTCCAGCTCTGCCGCCGTATCATCAAGGGCCTGCCGTGACGGGCCAGATGCCGCTTTCTTTGGCGTGGTAAGCAGGCGGCCCGGCGGCAGGCTGAACTGACCATCGCCCCCAAAATTGAGGCGTTCCTGATTCCCGCGTGCGGCTTTGGCTGGTGCGGGGCTATCCGCTGCCTCACGCCCCAGAAGTGAAGGTTCCTGACGCTTTCTCGACGCTTTGCGCCGTGGCTTTTTGGCTGTTTTTTCGTCACTGGCAGATGCTGATTCAGGCTCGGGTTCGGTCAGGGTCAGCGCATCTTCAATGCCCAAATCATCATGGGCTGAAGCTGATGAAGGCCGGCGACGCACCAGCGCCGCAACGCCGCGTACCGGTGCCAAAATCAAGCCAAGCTGCCGCCGCGAAACAGTTGCGCACCATACCCACAGGATAATGCCCAGAAACGTAACCCCGGCCCCGAAATAATGCGGCATCGAAATACCAAGCAATGGCTCCAGCTGCGGTAAATTCTGCAAGGCCAGACCAGCCATCACAACGCCGGCAGCGCCGCCAAACGACACACCGGCACTACCACCAAGGGCCTGAAAACCGGTTGCCAGACACAAAATACCCACCGGGGCCAGAAACAGGCGTACCAGTTTTTTCGATACATTATGCTTGCGCAGCATGCGGTACCCCCAGAATACCGGCAGCAGTGTGACAAACAGGCTGGCCGTCCCCACTGCCGTGCGCAACGCGCCGGTAACGCCCGCGCCAACAGGGCCAAACCAGTTTTGCACCGGCCCGTCTGAATAGGCGCTGAGCGAGGGATCAAATCGTCCGGGCGAAAAGAACATGGCTGTCAGGGCAAGGCCTGTCAGAATCACCAGCAAACCAGCCAGTTCCAGCAGACGACGCTGGAAGAAGGCCCGCAAGGCTGGCGACAGGAATGACTTTTTCTGATCCGGATCGACCATGGGCGCTGTGCTATTATCCGTCCTGCCCGGCAGCTTCGCGAACACGCGCGACGCGTTGCAGGCTTTCCTCGGTGCGTTGATGGTCCTGCACAAGCGCCAGGCGCACATAGCCCGCGCCCGGATTCACGCCATCTGATATTTCCGCCATATAGCTTCCCGGCATGGCTCGCACCGCCTGTTCCTGCATCAAACGCCTCACAAAGGCCTGATCATCGCCAACGCGCAGCCACAAGAAAAAGCCACCCTGCGGTGCCTTTATTCCCAGATGGCGACTGGCAAGATCAAAGCTATGGTCATAATGCGCCCGAATTGCGGCAACGTGGTCGTCATCATCATACAGATCGGCAGCGGCAAACAACAACGGCGTTGGCACCAGTGACCCGGTATTCGCCACAACCTTTGCATAGAGCGCGATCACAGACGCATCACCAATGATGAAGCCGGCGCGCAGGCCGGCAGCGCTTGACCGCTTTGACAATGAATTCAGGACAACAAGGTTGCGCAGCGGATCGAGATCCTGGTCACCTTCTTCGATATGCAGGCTGGCCGCTGCATCAAGCGCACCCGCCGACGGTGTTCCGCGCCAGATATCGCTGTAACACTCATCCATAACCAACAGGAAATCATGCGCGCGGGCAAGCCGGATGGCAGATTTGATCTGCTCCAGCGTCATAACCTCGCCCTGCGGGTTGGTCGGACTGCACAGATAGGCAAGTGTTGTGCGATCAAGGGTGGCGGCGGGCAGGCTGGCCAGATCAGGCACAAATCCGTTTTCTGGCGTGCTATTCATATATTGAATTGTGGCACCGGATGCCAACGCGCCAGCGCGCCAGGCGTGATAGAACGGGTTGGTGACCAGCGCCACCGCATTATCCTTTGTGCCGCGCACCAATCCGCCAATCAGCCCCAGGGGTTCGCGCGTGCCGGGTACAGGCAGCATCTGCCTGTCAAGATCCACAAGCCCGCCCGCAGATGGCCAGCGTCGGGCTATATAACGGTCAATCGCGGCGGTAAATACTGGATGGCCCGCTGCCTTGGGATAATATTGCCAGGCATCATTGTGACGCGTGACGCTGTTTTCCAGCAATGAGCCACCGGTGACCTGCGGTTCACCAATCGACAAATCAAGCATGTCCATGCCGGTTGGTGCTGACACATCCGCCAGCAGGCCACGCATCTGCACAAACATATTGCCGTCAAACAATGCATATTCGGGATTCAGTTTCATAGATGAACAGCCTCAAAATGAGAGCGTCGTGATTGAGCCCAAAATTTAATTGAGCCCAAAGTTTAATTGAACCCGGAATTTAAATATGGAAACCATGCGGACCAGCCACATCTGGCACCCGGTCATACCTGATTCCCGGCCACACCTGATTCCCGGGCTGGCAATCTGCCAGTCAGTTCCTATCCTATCACCAGCACGCTGACAATTACAGACAAGCGCCGCATCTTTGAACACATCCTAAAATATGCACACGGCGTTAACGCCGTTTCGCATGGACTTCGCACGACGATATGCCTACATCTTGAGCAACCGGCAAGGAGAGCGCGCGTATGACGAATCCCGGTATGGCAGCGCCGGACAAGACCCGGCGGCAACCCGCCATCTTTTTTGATCGTGACGACACGCTGACTGTTGATCGGCACGGCTACACCTACCTTGTATCCGACTTTGAATTTGTCGCGGGTGCCGCCGCCGCCTTGGCCCTGTTTCATAACGCTGGTTTGCGGGCGTTTGTAGTGACCAATCAGGGGGGTATCGGCAAAGGGCTGTTTCAGCGCGAAGACATGCAGCGGTTCAATGACAAGCTGCTTGGCGAAACCGCTGCCAATGGTGGGCAGATCACCGATATCGCCTATTGCCCGCACCACCCTGATGCTGTTGACCCAGACTTGCGCGCACCCTGCGCCTGCCGAAAGCCTGAACCCGGCATGCTGCTGACACTCGCTGCAAAGTGGCATATCGATCTGCCTGGATCAGTCATGGTCGGCGACCGGGACAGCGATGTTGCTGCTGGCCGTGCTGCCGGGTGTCATGCCTATCGGTTCGATGGTGGCAGCCTTTTGTCCTTGTCGCGGCACATTCTTGCCACCCATTTTGACGGGGCCGGACTATGAGAACAGACATTGCAATCATCGGCGGCGGCCTGACCGGTTTGATGATGGCGCGTGCGCTGACGACAACCGGTGCAGATATTCTGTTGGTCGACCGACAATCTGCTGGCCGGTTATCAGATACTGACAGCCTGCCTGATGAGCGTACCACGACCATCAATGCGGCCGGTATGCGCATGCTGCAGACACTTGGTGTAGAGGACAATCTGCAACAGGAAGCCACGCCCATCATGCGGATCGCTGTTGCCGAGGGCGCGCCACTATCCGGTCTGGCCGCACGACGCCGACCCAACACTGACTTGTCGTGGCAGGCCAGCGATACCCCCATGGCCTATGTTGTCAGCAATGCCGATCTGCAAGCAGCGCTGACCACAACGCTTGCGGCGGTATCGGATGGCTTTGGCAGCATCGAAATCCTCAGTGGGACTGTGTTGACTGGTATGGTGCGCGATGCTGGCGGCATGCGTCTGGACATCGAGGATGCCCACGGGAAGCGATCGCACCGCCTTGCTGACCTTGTTGTCGCCTGTGATGGAAACAACAGCAAGGTGGCTGAATTTGCCAACCTTGCCGCGCGACAGGAACGCCCCTTCCAGACTGCCATCGTCAGTGTTCTGCGGGCAGAACGGGACCATGAAAACACAGCCTTTCAGCGCTTCCTGCCGACCGGGCCCTTTGCGTTGATGCCAATGTCAGGACAGCATCTGTCGCTGGTATGGACCTTGCCGGATGATGATGCGCAGACGCTGCTTGCCGCCGATGATCAGGCCTTCGAGGCCGCCTGTCTTGACGCCTTTGGACAGTCGCTTGGTTATCTTCATCTTGCCGGTCAAAGGCTGGCCTGGCCGCTACGCCCGTCAATTCGCAAACGGATTACTGGTGCCGGTGTTGTGCTGGCAGGCGATGCGGCACATGCGCTGCATCCTGTTGCCGGGCAGGGATATAATCTGGCGCTGGCTGATGCGGCCGTTCTGGCAGATTGTCTGGCACGGGCACGGGCCCGCGGGCTGTCATCGGGCCATCCGTCAATCTGGCAAGCCTATGAGGCCGCCCGGCGCACTGAACGTCTGGCCATGAGCGCCGCGACATCAGGCATCAACCAGCTGTTTGTCCGCAGTCCCGCCTTTGTGCGCCGTATGGCTGGCGCAGGCTTTGCCGTGCTCGACAAGTCGCCGGTCAAAACGGTCTTTTCACGGATAGCTGAAGGCGGCGAACTTGCCGATGCCGCGCTGTTGCGCGGAAAATTTCCGGGAACATTATAGACGGGGACATTACAGGCGGGCGGGCACTATTCGCGGCTGGCACCCAAAGCTGCAAGCCTGTCGATATAGGCCGCCATCAGGCTGTCCCGGCGCGTTGCGTAATCCTGTAACAGAGACCAGCTGAAAATGCCGGTATCGTGACCATCATCAAAGCTGATCCTGATCGCATAATTGCCGACCGGATCAATCTGGGACATCGCAACATGCCGTTTTCCGGCTGGTGTTGTCTTCTGGTCCGCCCCATGCCCCTGCACTTCGGCGGAGGGGGATTCAACCCGCAGCAATTCCGCAGCAAGACTGGCAATGGTGCCATCAGCAAACGTAATCTGCAGGGTTTTTCGGTCGGCAGACAGTCTGATTTCAGACGGGGCAGGCGTGATCGACAGGTCGCTGTCAGTCATGCCAACGGGTCTCGTTCTCACTGTCTTCCAGATCGCGTGCTTCGTCAACAAGCATCACCGGCACACCGTCACGGATCGGAAACGCCTTGCCTAGCTGCCGGCTTACCAGCTCTCCCTTCACCCGGTCATAATCCAGCGGACCGTGAGTAACCGGACACACCAGCACATCAAGCAGTGCGGGATCGATGATCCTGTCCGCACCCGGCCGGGTTGTATCATCAGTGCCTTGCGTCATTGCCGCCATCATCCTCATGCAGCGCCATTTCCATCATCGCAATCAGCAGATCGGCGCGGCGCGCCATGCCGTCTGCTTCAAGAAGCGCCTGCTTCTCGGCAACCTCGAACGGACACACCATCGCCAGCGTATTCAGAATCTGCTCATCCTCTGAACGTTCGATTTGGTCCCAGTCAGCGTCAAACCCGCGGGCGGCAAAATAACGGCGCATGATCGTGAACATGCGGTCGCGGTCTGCGATGCCTTCAAGCGGATCCTGCAAATCCGCTGCAAATTCATCCCAGCTGACATCAGCCAGCCGGTATCCGGGCTCGGTCTGTTCATGCCCGCCAAGCCGAAAGCGGCACACGCCGTTCAGGGCAATCATGTAACGCCCATCATCGGTTTCTTGGAAATAGCCAATCCGTCCTGCACAGCCAATACCGAACAGACTGTTCTGTTCTTCCATTGGCTGCACCATGCCGATCAGACGATCAGGATGGCCCAACGCGTCATCGACCATAGCAAGGTAGCGCGGTTCGAAAATGTTCAATGGCAACTGCCCGCCAGGTAACAGCAGGGCATTTGGCAACGGAAAAATAGGAATCTGTGTAGGCAGATTTATGTTGTCGTCCATTTTTTTGGTCATGGTGTCGCCTGGGTTATGAAAGGGGCGCAATCAGGAAAAGAGAAGCGTCGACAGTTTGCGCCGGCTGGCAATCACATCTGGATTGGCTGCGCCAAGCGAGGCAAAAAACTCTAACAGCTGCAGTCGCGCAGCCTGTTCATTCCAGTCCTTGTCGATGCGAATGGATTCAAGAAGATGGCTCATGGCCTCGCCGTGCTCACCCACCGCAAAGAGCGCCAAAGCGAGGGATTGACGTGCATCCAGATCATGGGCATCGGCATTAACGGCAGCGCGCGCCGCATCCAGTTCACCTGCCGATCCAGCCGCTTTTTGTGCAAGCTCCAGCGCGCCAATTGCCTGCGCCATGGCCGGATCATTGCGATAGTCGTCATTCAGCTGCTCGATAATTTCAGCAGCGCCTTCCAGATCACCAGTGCCGACGAGACAGCGCACAACACCGGCAAGCGCGCCAACAGATGCCGGATCAATTCCCATAGCCTGCTGAAAGTGGGTCATCGCCGCGGCAAAATCAGACTCGGCCAGCGCCGCATCGCCAGCTTCGAGTACCTGTGCCAGATCAGCGCCGGCCCCCCCCATGGTGGACAGCTTGTCAATGAACTGCCGGACAGCGGATTCCGGCTGAGCGCCGCTGAACCCGTCAACAGGCTTGCCTTCGACAAACCCGTAAACGGTCGGTACGGACTGCACCCGCATCTGCGCCGCAATTTCGTTATTCTCATCGATATTGACGCGCACCATACGCACTTTGCCGTTGCTGGCAGCCACCACTTTTTCAAGCACCGGACCCAGCTGCTTGCAGGGTCCGCACCAGGGTGCCCAGAATTGGACAACAGTTGGCGTTGTCGCCGAGCCATCGATGACCTCGGACATGAAGTTATTCACATCAACATCAACCGGCGTGGTGGTGGCGCCTGCAATCAATTGTTCCATGGCACTCTCTTCCTGTTTGAAGCCGCAAATCGCCAGCTGGCTGAACAAGCCTTGGCAGCGATCAGTTATCCCGTCTGAATTTAGGCATCCCCGACATCAAAACAAGATGCGGCGATTATCGATGACCCTACAGATCAATCATCTTTGGTTGATGCCGCGTCAGCGCAAGGAAAGCCCTGATCGCAACCGGCGTCACACCGATGGTCAGATCATTCACCAGCGGATGAAAATACACCCGCTCGGCAGTCATAAGGCTGCTGTCCAGTGTCAGCTGCACCCGATGTTCGCTGTCATTGATCAGCGTGAACAGGCTGACCGCGCCGGGGCGAACCCCCAGAAATTCAAACAACCGGTCAGCACTGCCAAAGGACAGGCGGTCCGAGCCGATCACCTCGGGGAGTGACTTCATATCGATGGCCCGGTCTTCCTGAGCGATTAATAGAAAGTTGCGCTTTTTGCGATCCCGCAGATACAGGTTTTTCACATGCGTGCCGGGCATGCCGTCACGATGACCCTTGGAATCCTCGACGGTACGCAGGGGCGGATGAATGTGACGGGTATATTCGATGCCCGCAGAATCAAGGATCGCCAGCAACGCGTCAGGCGTGGTTGGCAGAGTGTCTTTGAATTCTGATGACGCATCCATGACAATTACTTTCCCAAGTTATCGGCGACTTTCCTGAATTATCGGCATGACAGCCGAATTCTGAATTTTATAATGAATATAATGGCCGTTTTGCCAACGGTCTGACACTTGTCACACAGGCCTGTTTTGTCAAGCAAACAGGCGTCAGATGTGTAACGGAATGCAACAATTGACCGTATGAGGCCACTTGTTTAGGCCATGATACATAACCCGAAACATTTTGCGAATGCGGATGGCAATGGCGCGAATAGGACTGATTGGCTGCGGCATGTGGGGCCGGAATTTGGCGCGAAACCTCAGCCAGCTTGGTGCCCTTGCATCAGTTGCAGACCGTAATGTGGAAAATGCTGCCGCGTTTGCAGATGAATTCGGCGGCAAGGCAGACAGTATAGACGCCGTTCTGGAGCAGCATGATCTGGACGGTATCATTGTCGCCACACCGGCTTTTACCCATGCCGAGATGGCTTGCAGGGCCCTTGCGGCCGGACGTCATGTATATGTCGAAAAGCCTCTTGCCATGTCGCTTGACGAGGCCAACCGTATCGCCGCTGCGTCCAGCGATGCCGGACATATGGTCATGGTGGGACATCTGATCCGCTACCATCAGGCGTTTATCACATTACAGCGCGAGATTGCATCAGGTACCATTGGCACATTGCAGCATGTGATGGCCAACCGGCTGGCGATGGGCCGTATTCGCAGGAATGAATCGGTCATTCATGATCTGTGTCCACACGACACATCACTGCTGCTGGCGCTGATGGGCGAGGAGCCAGCATCTGTTTCCTGTGCGGGCGCAAGCCATGTCACGCCCGGGATTATTGATCATGTGTCAGCGATGTTTGCATTTTCTGGTTCACGCACAGCAGCGATGAATGTCAGCTGGATTTCACCCTACAAGGAACACAAGCTCACCGCGATTGGCAGCAGCGGGTCGATCATTTTCGATGATTCGCGCCCCTGGGCAGAGAAACTGACCCTGTTCCGTGACGACATTCAGCCGAAAGGTGACGGCTTTTCAATTTCACGCAGCGAACCTGTCTTTCTTCCGGTCGCGGAGTCCGAGCCACTGAAACAGGAAGTCGCAACCTTCATTGACTGCTGCGATACCGGCAAAGTGCCACCAACCGATCTGACTGAGGCGCTGGCCGTTCAGCGCGTGCTGGAACAGATGCATATGTCAATCAACAGCTATGGCCGTACAGACAGCGTACCTGCCGCCAAGGAGACGGTAACAGCATGATCCCGCTTATTGATCTGGGCGCACAGCAAGCGCGTATCCGCAACAAGATTGATGCCGGCATAAGCCGCGTTCTGGATCATGGCATGTATATCATGGGGCCAGAAATATCGGCCATCGAGGACCGTCTTGCCAAGGCCGCCGGGGCTAAACATTGCATCAGCTGTTCATCAGGAACAGATGCGCTGATTCTGGCGTTGCTGGCCAAGGGGCTGATGCCTGGAGACGGCGTCATTGTTCCGTCTTTCACCTTTGCTGCCAGCGCCGAAGTCATGCCCGTTCTGGGTGCCATTCCGGTCTTTGCCGAGGTCGATGCCGTGACCTTCAATCTTGATCCGGCCGGCCTTCCCGCTGCCTTGTCGGCAGGGCGCGCCAGCGGAGCCAGGATCGTCGGGATTATCGGGGTCGGGCTGTTTGGACAGCCTGCCGATTATGATGCGATCAATGCCTTCGCGGCGGCTGAAGGACTGTGGGTCATAGATGATGCCGCGCAAAGCTTTGGTGCCTCATGGAATGGCGCAAAAGTGGGTACGCTGGCCAGCATGACATGCACCAGCTTTTTCCCTGCAAAGCCCCTTGGTTGCTACGGTGATGGCGGGGCTGTCTTCACGGACGATGATGATGAGGCGGAGATCATGCGTTCCTGCCGAATTCACGGGATGGGCAAGACACGTTATGAATATGACCGTATCGGAATGACCGCGCGACTGGATGCCATGCAGGCCGTTATTCTTGACGCAAAGCTGGATATCTTTGAGGAAGAACTGACGATGCGCCAACAGGTGGCCAACCAGTATGCTGACCGGCTTGCACATCTTGCAGAGGTTCCGCAACTTGCCAGTCAGGCAACTTCGAGCTGGGCCCAATATACGATAAAGCTGCCCGCAGGATGTGATCGGGCCATTGTCATGAAAACCCTCGCTGACCATGACGTGCCTAGCGCCATCTACTATCCGGTTCCGATGCACCGGCAATCGCCCTATAGCAGCTATCCGGTCAGCGCTGACGGGTTGCAGATTACCGACGCCCTGTGTGGCCAGGTTCTTGCCCTGCCGATGCACCCCTATCTGGAAGCGGCCACGCAGGATCATATTGCCGGGGCGCTGGCAACGGCCATCGCCGCCGGGTCCGCTAGCGCAGCAACGGGCTGATTGCCACGGCCGTCTGAACCACACCCACTGTCGATCTTGTTCAGCCAGATATCTGCCCGGGGGTTTGTGCAGACCCGGGTTTGTGCAGACCCGGGGTTTACGCAGATATGTGCGCGGGTGCACGCCGCCGGTCAAATTGCGGGCGCACCCCAAATTCCGCCTTATAGGCATTGGAAAAATGTCCGGCATTGGAAAACCCGGTCGCCTCGGCAATATTGCTCATATTCATCGACGAGTTATGAACAAGACGCCGACCGACAGAAAGGCGCAGGCTACGATAATAGGTCATTGCCGGAGACCCCATCGTTTCGGTGAAAAGCCGGTTCAGATGTCGCGGCGTCACCCCCGCAACAAAGGCGACCTGACTGAGGCTGAGCGGGTCGGCAATATGACTTTCCATAAGCGACACCGCCTCATGCACGCGCGGCGAGGTGGTCCCGACACGGTCAGACACCGCGGCGCGTTGCGGTGCTGTCTCGGCGCGAATATCGGTGTGCAGGAACCAGTCGCTGACATGCCGCGCAAACACACCGCCATGATGGCTGGTGATCAGCGCATGCATCAGATCGAGCGGCGCTGTGCCACCGCCACACGTCACCCGGTCGCGGTCGATGACAAACAGGCGGCGCTCAACAATCACATCACGGAAATGTTCGGTCAGCAGCGGCGCATGTTCCCAATGAACTGTCATCCGATGACCATCCATCAGCCCGGCCTTGACCAGCACCACCGGGCCGCCAGACACACCGCCGATCTGCACCCCCGTGCGCGCCATCCGGTTCAGCCATGTGAACACATGTGCATCATCAAAACTGAAGGGATCACCACCCGCCAGCACCAGCAGCAGATCAAGATCAACGGTGTCTCCGACTTCATAGGATCGTTCAACCATGGCAGCGCCCGAGCTGCTGGTTCTTGGGGCCTGACCAAAATGAACAATCTCATAGAGCGATCGCTGCGACAGCAGGTTGGCGGCACGAAGCGGTTCAACCGTGCAGGCATAGGACATCAGCGGAAATCCGGCGATGGGCAGGATCCCGACTCGAAAAGGGCCCGATATTGAGCCAATATGGTCTGTTTCTGACATGATGCTGTCTTTTTTCTGCATATCAGATGGAATTCTATACAGACTAGACTCAACAAAGACCCACACAAACAGGAATTCGATGCGGTATTCTGCTTTCAAGATTCTGAAAGAGGCGCTGACCGGTAACAGGGGCTGGAAACCTGTGTGGCGGCATCCCGAACCGAACCCCGAATATGACATCATCATTGTTGGCGGTGGCGGGCACGGCCTTGCGACGGCCTATTACCTTGCCAAACGTTTTGGCCTGACCAATGTGGCGGTGCTTGAAAAGGGATGGCTTGGATCAGGCAATATCGGTCGTAACACGACGATTATCCGGTCCAACTACCTTCTTGAGGGCAACCAGCCTTTTTACGAGCTGTCGCTGAAACTGTGGGAAGGGCTGGAACAGGATTTCAACTATAATGCCATGGTCAGCCAGCGCGGCATCATGAACCTGATCCACAGCGATGCGCAGCGGGATGCCTTTGTACGGCGGGGCAATGCAATGCGCCTGTCGGGTGCAGATGCGGTGATTCTTGACCGTGATGGCATTCGCGAAAAATGCCCGTTCCTTGATTTCGACAATGCGCGCTTTCCCATTCAGGGTGCGATCTGGCAACCGCGCGGGGGCACCGTGCGTCATGATGCTGTTGCCTGGGGATATGCGCGCGGGGCCGATGAGCGCGGTGTCGACATCATCCAGAATTGTGAGGTCACCGGTTTCCAGATCGAAAATGGTGTCTGCCACGGTGTCGAAACTTCCAAGGGGCCCATTCGCGCCAAGAAAATTGCTGTGTGCGTGGCCGGTTCGTCCTCGCGTGTGATGGAAAAGGCCGGCATGCGGCTGCCGATCGAGAGCCATGTCTTGCAGGCCTTTGTCTCGGAAGGGCTGAAACCTGTCATCCCCGGGGTAATCACCTTTGGTGCCGGGCATTTCTATGTCAGCCAGTCCAACAAGGGGGGGCTGGTGTTTGGTGGTGATATCGACGGCTATAACAGCTATGCGCAGCGCGGTAATCTGCCCGTTGTCGAAGATGTCTGCGAAGGCGGCATGGCGATCATGCCGATGATCGGACGGGCCCGCCTGCTGCGCATGTGGGGCGGTATCATGGACATGTCGATGGATGGATCTCCCTTCATCGACAAGACCGGCATTGACGGTTTGTATTTCAATGGTGGCTGGTGCTATGGCGGTTTCAAGGCCACGCCGGCATCTGGCTTTTGCTATGCGCATCTGCTGGCGACGGGGGCGCCGCATCCGGTGGCGCAGCATTATCGACTGGACCGGTTCCTGCGCGGCGCGGCGATTGACGAAAAAGGGTCCGGTGCGCAGCCGAACCTGCATTAGCACGGGGTGAAAGATGATTATTGAACATCCCCTGCTTGGCCCCCGCGATGCCGCAGAATTCGTGTATCTTGGCGATGCGGCGATGATTGATCGCCCGGATGGCATGACCGTCGATGATACTGGCATGCATGATTACATGTATCTGCGCGACAACCCGGCAGGTGACATCCGTGAATTATGGTATCACGAACAGGGTGACAGATCGTGGCTGGTCGTCACACGCAACACCATCACACATGAAATCACCAAGGTTGAACTGGCCCGTGATGTGGCGCGCCGGTCAGGACGGTCAAGATGAGCCAGCCAAACCGCATTGCAGGCGGCCAGATTGACGATAAGCATGCGCTGTCATTTCGCTGGAATGGCCGCAATCTGACTGGCTATGCCGGTGATACGCTGGCATCGGCGTTGTTGGCCAACGGCATCCGTCTCGTTGGCCGGTCCTTTAAATATCATCGGCCGCGCGGCATTTTTTCGTCCGGATCAGAAGAGCCGAATGCGCTTGTTCAGCTGCGTGAAGGCGCGGCGCAGGAACCCAACACGCGCGCCACCATGGTTGAGCTGTTTGACGGACTTGTCGCCACAAGCCAGAATCATCGTGGCGCGCTCGAGTGGGATTTGCTGGCGATCAATGACCTGATATCGCCGCTGCTGAGCGCCGGGTTTTATTACAAGACATTCATGTGGCCCAAGGCATTCTGGGAAAAGCTGTATGAACCGGTCATAAGGTCAGCCGCCGGCCTTGGTCGCCTGTCCGAGCTGGCCGATCCGGATATATATGATCACGGGTTCCTGCATTGCGACCTTCTGGTCATAGGCGCTGGACCGGCCGGTCTGACTGCGGCGCGCGCTGCCGCCCGTGCCGGGTGCCGGGTGATCCTGGCTGATGAAGATTTTCGCATGGGCGGGCGGCTGAACGCCGAAACCCACGCGGTGGCAGATATGCCGGGGGCCGAATGGGCATCCGCAACATGTGCCGAACTTGCCAGCATGCCGAATGTCCGCATGATGCCGCGCACAACAATTTACGGTGCTTTCGATCACGGAATCTATGGCGGAATTGAACGCAAAACCGATCATCTGGTCGATTCTGCCGGCAAGCCGCGACAGGTGCTGTGGCGGATCATGTCAAAACGTGCCCTGCTATGTGCAGGTGCCACCGAAAGGTCCATAGCCTTTGCCAATAATGACCGGCCAGGCGTGATGCTGGCGGGTGGCGTTCGCAGCTATGTAAACCGGTATGGCGTTGCGCCGGGGCAGCAGGTTGCTGTCTTCACAAACAATTCGGACGGATTGCGTACCGCCGCCGATCTTGAGGCAAAAGGCATTGCGGTCAGTGCGGTGATTGATGCGCGCAAGGGCGATGCCGTCATAGACACAAGCGGGCGCAAGGGACTGCGGTCCCTGAGGCTGAATGACGGGCGAAAGATCAGCGCCGACTGTCTGGCGGTTTCCGGGGGATGGTCACCGAATGTCAATCTGACCTGCCACCATAGGGGCAGACCGGTGTGGAACGATAGCATCATGGGATTCGTGCCCGCCGGCGATCTGCCACCCGGGCTTTCGGTTGCCGGCGCGGCAAATGGCACAATGACGCTGGCCAGCGTGATTGCCGAGGCACATGATGCCGCAAAAATGATTGCCTGCGATCTGGGGCATGCGCGCGGTGCCGGCAAGGCGCCGACCAGCAGTGACGAGACGTATGAGGCCAGCGCCATCTGGCATGTCGGCGGCTCACCGGCGCGCGCATGGGTTGATCTTCAGAACGATGTCACGACCAAAGATATCAAACAATCCATGGAAGAAGGGTTTCAGGCGGTCGAGCATGTAAAGCGCTATACAACACTTGGCATGGCCACCGATCAGGGCAAGACATCGAACACGCTTGGCATTGCGATCATGGCAGCAGCAAGCGGCAATGCCATCCCGGACACCGGGACAACCGTCTATCGTCCTCCCTATACACCGGTCTCGATTGGCGCATTTGCAGGCCGCGCGCGAGGCAAGGATTTCCGGCCATTTCGCCTGACACCAAGCCATGAGTGGGCGCTTGCAAATGGCGCTGATTTTGTTGAGACAGGTATGTGGTTGCGGGCGCAATGGTTCAAACGCCCGGGCGAGGCAGGGTGGCGCGACAGTGTGGACAGGGAAGTTGTGATGACCCGCGCGTCGGTTGGCATCTGCGATGTGACAACCCTGGGCAAGCTCGATATTCAGGGCCGCGATGCAGCCGAATTTCTGAACCGGGTGTATTCGAACCCGTTCCTTAAGCTGCCCGTTGGCAAAGTGCGCTACGGGCTGATGCTGCGCGAGGACGGCATTGTCTATGATGACGGCACCTGCGCGCGGCTGGCCGAAACGCATTATGTGATGACAACCACAACGGCAAATGCCGGTACCGTCTTTCGCAAGCTGGAATTCGCCCGTCAGTGTCTGTGGCCTGATCTGGATGTTCATCTGATCTCGACCACCGATGGCTGGGCGCAGTTCGCCGTTGCAGGGCCCAACAGCCGGGCACTGCTGTCGAAGGTGGTGGACAGCATGGATCTGTCGAATGAGGCATTCCCCTTCATGGCCTGCGGCGAATGCACGGTGTTTGGGGGTACGCCGGCGCGGCTGTTCCGGATTTCCTTCTCTGGCGAGCTTGCCTATGAGATTGCGGTGCCCGCCAGATATGGCCATGCGATGATGGGCGCGTTGATGCAGGTTGGCGAAGAGTTCAATGCCGTTCCCTATGGAACTGAGGCCCTTGGCGTGATGCGGATTGAAAAGGGTCACGCCGCCGGCAATGAACTGAACGGACAGACAACCGCCCATATGCTGGGACTTGGCGGCATGGTCTCAAGGAAAAAGGACTCCATCGGATCAAAACTGTCCGAGCGCCCCGAAATGATCCGCGATGATGGTCTGCGCCTTGTCGGGTTTCGCCCGGTCGATCGCACACAGATGCTGACCGCGGGCGCGCATTTTCTTGAAAAGGGCGCACCGGCGGATATGGCGCACGACAAGGGCTGGATGACGTCGGTTGCCTATTCACCTGAACTGGGACATTCGATCGGGATTGGCTATCTGAAACGCGGCGGTGAACGCTTTGGCGAGACCGTGCGTGCCTACAGCCCTGTCCGCAATCAGGACATAATGGTGGAGATCTGTTCACCGCATCACATCGACCCGGAGGGAGAGCGTCAACGTGGCTAATATCAAACTCACAGCGGCACCGCTTTCAGGTGGCGGTGATATTGATATTGCCGGCAATCGCATTATCATCCGCGATGATCTGGCGCTGGTGTCTGTTGCCACCCCGCTAGGCGGCGAGGATGCTCTGAAGAAGACACTGACAGCTGAATTTGGTTTGAAAGTGCCCGCTGCAACACTGTCCAGCACGGCCAAGGGTATGCGCGCTGTCAGCATGGCCCCTGATGCAATGTTGCTGATCTTTGCGCATGCAACACCGGATGCCGAGATGCATGTCAGGGCAAAGCTGGGCGGGGCCGGCTATACGACCGACCAGACAGATTCAATGCTGGCGATCGAGGTGTCCGGGCCCGCCACTATGGCGGCAATGGAACGAATTTGTCCGCTGGATTTGCACCATGGCAGCTTTGGCAAGAACGCCTCTGGACGAACGGTGATGCAGCACATGGCCGCAACCATTATCGCGCTTGGCGATGCGCATTTTCTGCTTCTTACAGCCAGCTCCTCAGCCAAATCCTTTTTGCACGCGCTCGAAACATCCTATCGCAACGTCATCGGCTGATCCGCCACTGGACTGGACCAGCTGAAAATGGAGCGGCATCCACTGTATCACCGTCGAAGAGGGTATCTACCCATTCCACCCACGCCGATGTGCAATCCAAACGAAACAGTGTGATGCCGTGATCATTATGACCGATGAAGGCCGGATATTACTGCCCTTCAAAAGTCAGATGCTGTGCGTCGGACGGTTTGTCGAGGGCGAAATCAGCATTGTCGGTAATCACCGCTTGCAAGCGCCAGTGGCTTGAATTATACCGACGAGACGCGTTTTATTATGGCTGCTTGTCCAATATCGCCATCGCGGGTGTAGCTCAGGGGTAGAGCACAACCTTGCCAAGGTTGGGGTCGAGGGTTCGAATCCCTTCACCCGCTCCATTCTTCAGAATGGAACGTAGACTTTCCGCACTCTTTTCAACGCTTTGTAAGCATGTCATTCGCTTGCGTGTCGAAAAGAGTAGTACAAATGGTAGGTCATAATCCGCAGTTCACATACCGCAAGGACGGTGTGTTTTACTTCTCCCGCCGTATCCCCAAAGACATCAGAGATCGATGCGCAATGGCAGGCGTTTTAACGCTGATCAACTAATTCAGTTCGTAAGGTAGCGCGTTAATTCTTTCAATTCCATTTAGGTCCGAATGGTCCGCCGTCTACAAAGTTAATAAATACACAGAAAGCTAAACCTTTTCTGTGTCCTGCCGTTTTGTTGATTATGCAAGTAGGAAGCACATCGCAGGCGAATCCGTATCCGGACCGCAAAACGAGGCAAGAGGCTGACGCCGATGACGACGAGTTCGATATGGACGCGGCGCCGGCGGCGCCTCTCGACGTTTACTCACTTCTGGGATATCGACCATCTTTCATGTCGGGCAGCACAACAGAACATTGGTTGGCCTTTAGGCTTATTCAGCTCTAAATGCTCAAGTTCTAAAATTTCTTATGAGATATGCCTCTGAATACGTTGCTCAGACTTATTATGATTGATTATCGGGGTTTTGTTTTTCCGTAAGTGACTTGTAGATGCTCAACTCCCGCCAGTATGTCTCTGCGGCCTCATTCGCATCGCTAATCCGCATTGCCAGTCCTCTGATTAGAGCCAAGCAAATAGGATCTGCTTCCTGAAGCTTTAACCTCAAAGTTTCGTCATCGATTACCTTAATAATGCACCTACTAGAGGCTCTGGCGGTAACGGTTCGAGGCTTGGACATTATATGTCCAACCTCGCCGAATATTTCACCTTCGCTGAGGCGCCCAATAACTAATCCAAAACGAGTTTCGATACTCACCTCGCCGGAATGGATAAGAAAGACATTCTTGCTTGGCTCTTCAATAGAATAAATCACATCTCCTGCGTTGTACGTTCTATTAGGAATTTTGCTTAGTGAACTTTGTTGCATGACAATGCTCCAAACAGAAGTAAGTCGTTGATCGACATAT
>ERZ802831.336-NODE-336-length-24417-cov-29.212_pt1 | contig 24417 bp, 24 predicted proteins | sample MGYA00345655_ERZ802831 | MGnify/ENA primary metagenome ERZ802831 (study PRJEB30503, sample SAMEA104212376) | marine metagenome | biome: Westerlies Biome; feature: [SRF] surface water layer (ENVO:00010504) within the epipelagic zone...; material: water...
CAGCATCGAGTGGGCGACACCATTGATATTGTCACTACGCGCGACGGCGAGGAGAAACGCTTCAGCGTGGAGTTATCCGAGGTCCAGTAATCGCACAATTAGTCGCTAAGGTGCTGCGGCCAACTGGCGGGGTCCAGCGTCTCGTTCGGCAGTTGATCACGGCTAAACCGCGGCACCTGCCCTGCGTCCAATTGCGACTCAAAATGAGCGAGCAGCGACTGCGCAACGGGATATAGCGCCCACAGCGCCAGCAAGTTGGTTAGCGCCAATAGCGCCATGGTGAGATCGGCGAAGCCAAACACCGTGCCGAGATCCTGAACCGATGCCCACGCGACCATAGTCAACACAGCCAGTCGGAATACCAGAATGGCTCTAGGTCCCAATCGCTCAAAGTACGCGATACTGTTCTCACCCAAGAAACTGTTATAGGCGATGGTTGTAGTGGCAAATAGCACCAACGCGAGGCTCACCAGGGGCTCTCCCCAGGGGCCGATGTGTTCCGCCACCGCCATCTGAGTCATGACCACGCCCTGCATCTGCGCTGACTCGGCACCATAAGTGGAAGACATGAGGATGATCAGCGCTGTCGCGGTGCACAAAATGATCGTGTCGATAAACACGCTCAAAGATTGGACCAACCCTTGAGACATGGGGTGCGGCACGTCTGCGGCGGCGGCGACATTGGGCACGGTACCGAGCCCCGCCTCATTGGAGAACAAACCTCGACGCGCGCCTTGCGCGATAGCGGCGGCGACGCCACCGCCTACCGCCTGTTCCAGACCAAAGGCCGATGAGATGATCAACCACAGCGCGCTCGGGATCTCCGCGATATTCAACGCCAAGATCAGTAGGGCCAGCATGAGGTAACCCGCCACCATAGCGGGCACAATAATTTCGGAAACCAGCGCGAGGCGTCGAATACCGCCGAACAGAATGACCGCCATGACCCCGGTCATCACCAGTCCGCTGGCGAGGGCGGGGACACCGAAAGCCGATTCGATAGAGGTTGTGACGACGTAGCTCTGTACCGCATTGAAGCCAAAGCCGAGCGTGACCAATAGCAACGCACTGTAGATCACCGGGAGCACACGCCACCCCAACCCATATCGCATGACATAGGCGGGGCCGCCGCGAAACGTCTCCTCACCGTGCCGTCGCTTATACAGTTGTGCCAGCGCACATTCGAACAAACTGGTCGACATGCCCAATAAGGCGATCAGCCACATCCAGAACAGGGCACCGGGCCCGCCAAGCGTAATCGCAACCGCGACGCCCGCAATATTGCCGCCGCCAACCCGGCCAGCAACGCTCACTGCCAGGGCTTGAAAGCTGGAGATACCCCGCACCGAACCCCGCCACTCGATATCTGATAACACTGCAAGGGTGCGGCGGAACAGTCGGATCTGCACATACCGGGAGCCAATCGTGAACCGCACCCCCACGATCAACAGAGCACCGATCAACACATAGGACCAGAGCCAGTCCGTGATAGTCATGAGCATAAGGGTCAGATCAATCCGGTGACGAGAATAACTGCCACCGCTGGCACGACAACGAACCGGGTAAGCCCCCGCCAAGGTCCATGCCATTGGGGTTCGTCCCGCAGTTCATGGGAGCTGTGATCCGGATGCATGAACCAGCCTGTGAACAGGGCGACCAATAAACCTGCCATCGGCAGGAAAAGCTTGTCATAGAGCGCTTCAGTGAGCTCGTTGAAGTTCATACCGAGCAAGCGATAGTCCTCCCAGATGTTGTAGCTGAGCACTGAGATCACACTCAGACAGGTTACTGAGCCCACTACTAAAATTGTGCTGCGTTGCCGCGAGACATCGAGTTTTTCTTTGGTCCAGCTGGTCACGCTCTCTAAAAGGCCGACCATCGAAGTGACGCCGGCCACCCCCAACATCACAAAGAACAGCACGGCAAAAACCCCACCACCGGGCATTTGCGCAAATGCCACAGGCAAAGTCTGAAAGATGAGGCCGGGGCCGCTCGCCATATCGAGGCCGAAATGGAACACCGCGGGGAAAACAACAAAACCAGCCAGCAGCGCGATAAACGTATCCGCCAGCACAATCATGCCGGCCCCGCGGGCGATGGAAAAATCCCTCGGCAAGTAAGCGCCATAGGTCATCATGCCGCCCATGCCCACGCCAATGGAAAAAAAAGCCTGTCCTACTGCCGCGAGAAAAGTGGCGCCGGTGACCTTGCTGAAATCCGGAGTAAACAACCACTGCAATGTCTCGACAAAGCCGCCGGCAAAATAGTTGTAGATACTCAGCCCCACCAGCAGCGTGAACATCAGCGGCATCATAATTGTCACGGCGCGCTCAATACCGGAGGTTACACCCGCATAGATAATCGTACCGACGATCACATTCCCGATAAGAGTCCAAATCACCATCGACTGATTGTCCGCCAACAGACCGGCGAACGTAGTCTCAGCTACCCCTGCATCAAAATCAGCGAACCCTGTGAGTAAGGCACGCCCGAGGTACCAGAGCACCCAACCCACGACCACTGCATAGGTAATCGCAATGGTATAAGCAGTGACCACTCCCAAGCCGCCCACTACCTTCCAACGGTCGCTCCGCCCCGACTCGGTGGCCACCGCGGCCATGGAGGTGGGTGGGCTACCGCCTCCACGCCTGCCGACCAACAGCTCGGCCATCAGGCAGGGGATGCCAATAGCGACGGCGCACAGCAAGTAGATCACTACAAAGGCGCTGCCTCCGTTTTCGCCTGTCACATACGGGAAACGCCAGATATTGCCCAAACCCACAGCGAAACCCACCGACGCCATAATGAAAGCGAATCGGCTGGACCACACCGCGTTTCCCGTTGCCGTCATTAAGATCTCCTACCTACTCTTGCCTCGCCAACAGCTGTCGCCTTGGCCAATTTATGTGTCACGCGTCGCCAGTGAAACTCTGTAAGGACTCACCCAATGACAACCTTACAACTGCCCCTGCAACACGATGTCGAAGCCCTCGGCGGTGGGCGTCGCCAACATTGATACCGCGCGTCGAAAACCGTCGTCTCTCGCCACCGGACCACTGGCACTGAGTTTGATCCCATAGCCATCGGCATAAAGGTTCAGGTCGCCGGCCAGCAGGAGCGCACCGTTCTCTGTGACGACGGAGCCCACAATCCCGTCGACTGACTCTGCGGCGCCCGTCACATCAATACGATAATCACCCAAGGGTATGTTGCCACTCTTCGCGGTCCAGGCCGCGTTTTGAAGATACACGGTGCCTCGAGCCTGCCGCAGGCCTGCCTGCTCCACTTCAATGTGCTCAAAGCTCCCCGATAATGTGCCGCCCAAATACAGTGGAAAGATTGCACGCAAGGCCATCGTATCGAGGCTTACGCTGACATTACGGAGCACAGTGAGGCCCGATAGCCCGATACCCACCTGACTAGTAAATACCTGATCGCCCCACTCGCTGGTGAGGGTCAACGGTGTACCCCAACCGAGTCGCCACGGCTGAAGCTGCCACTGCACCCGTCCCAGCATGAGTGGCTGACCATCGATCGTGGCCCATGCCCTGACGGCCCGCCCCGACCATACCGTCCCCGAGAGACCAGTGAGCGTGAGCGTAGGGGGCAAAAATGCGGCAAGTACTCGCGCCGGAATTTGCGACAGCATGAGCAGCGACAAGAGTGCGGCTGCTACGAGGCGATGGTGTTGCGCGAGCCAATTCACCTCAGGTCCCCGCCACCCTAAAAGTGGCATTCACACCGCCACTGCGGCCCGCGCTACTGACCGAAGCATCCAGCACTGCTAGGCCCGATACGCCCTCTATCTGCTCAAGAAATCGCAACAGATTGTCGAACGCCACGCCTTCGAAACGGATTTGCACCTCGCCTCGGCTGTTGGGTTGTAACCGCTTGACAGAGAGGCCATTGGCTTCGCTGGCTTGACTGAGAGTGCGAGTAAGGTTGATTTTCTGATCGCCACCGCCGGCGCGCAACGCAGCGAGTTGCTCTACCCTCACGTCGACGCGCATCAGCTTTTCGGCCAGCGCCTGATTACCTTCAGTCAAACGCGCCCGGCGCCCATCAAGTTCAATAAAAATCAGCTGCACAAAGAGCCACAACCCCAAGGCCGCGACGAGCGCCATGAGCGCAATCTGATCCCGACTGGGAAGGGACTCAAACCACTGACGCATGATCAGATCTCCACCCGTAGTCTCGCCACGACGCCGTCCCCGCGGGCGTTTGAGCTCTCGAGGCTCGCCGGCAACGAGCGCTGGCCCAGCTGTTCCCGAACCTGCTCTACAGACTGGAAGTTCGGCGCTGACAAATTGACACGAATCTCGCGTCCACCGCTATAGTTGACTGAAGTCAGAGTAATATTAGGGACCTCACCCGCTGCACTGAGCAGCGCCACCAATACTGGGGTGAATGCTCGGTGCTGCGCACCGGCGCCCAACTCTGCCAACTGACGATTGAGCTGCTTCTCCACGTCCACGACTGCGCCTGTGGGGTTTATGCGGCGATAACTATCCTGAATTGCCTGTCTGAGCTGTAGGTCCTCTGCCTTGAGGGTCTGATAATCGGCAACAGACAAGGCAGTCTTCAAGATCAATGCCACGCCTAAGGCGATGACAACCTGTTGCCAGACTCCCCACCAACGCCTTAGCGGCAGTTGCGGTGCAAACTCTCCCTGCCGCAGATCCGGGCCAGCCGGGACAGGCTCTGCCAACAACAGGGCCTCGGACAGCCCCCCCTGACGCCATTGCATCCGATCGTGAAACTGCGTCGGGATACACGCCTTGGCAGCCGCTTCATCCTCTCCGTAGGCCACCATAAGGTCCTGCTCTGAATCGAGACTATCCAGCAGTGCGGGTAACAACGCCGTCTCGATTCGCGCTCCCTCGGCCTCTCCCCAACGCACCAACACAGATTCGGATTCGAACAACAGTGTCCACTGATCCGCTGCCCAAGGCAGACACAGCGCCTCTGTCACCCAGGGCAATTCCTTGAGGGGTTCGGGCATTTCCTCCATCCAATGATTGATAGTGGCGCGCTTTACAACACCCACCGCCTGCAAGCCATCGCGCATGGGGGCGTGGGCGAAGTGGAGTTCGGAAACGTCTTCGAGCAGCGACTCCTCCAGCATAAACGGGAGCGCGCGTCGCAGGTGTTTCACCTCCTCTGGGGCCACCGGCACCGTGAGATTGCGGACCCTGTCAGACGGTAATGCCAGGCAGGTATTTTCGGGCAGGCGCATTTCCCCAGCACCCAGAGACTGGGGCGCATGGCCGGGTCGCAGCAGAAATGCTTGTCCCTGCTGCCAACGCACCACATTGAGGTTCTCTCGGTTCATCAGTGGGGGATTCGCAACGCCAGTGAAGAAGTATGAACTGGCAGTGGCCGCATCATAGCTCGCCCTCTGACCGAAAAACAGCGACAGTGGCATCGGGTAGGCGATGCAGCACACTGAACAAGTGGCGCTCGCGCTCTACTAACTCCACCGTCGCATCCAGCAAGAACCAATCACTTCTGATATCCAGAAGCGGTTCAAGCTGCCCCATGGATTGGCCCTCAAACGCCGGATCTGCCAGCAGATCCGCGACGGTGCCAATCTCCCCCTCGCGTCGCAATTCGTCTAGCCGCTGGGCCTCCATTTCGGCCAGAGGAAAGAGCTGATCGTCGCCGTTTACGCTGCGCAACACGGGCAAAGGGCAAGTGAGAATATTCAGACGGCTACTCGTCTCCGGCCACACGGTGACCAGCGGGGCCAGCGCTCGATATACCGGCTCGGTCATGCCTCGCACAGCGCGCAGTTCGCTCACGCTGGCCAGTGCTCGGTTAGCGGGCAGGTAGGGGTAATCAGCGTAGCGGTACTCCCCCTCTTCAGCACCATTCAGTCTGCGCTCGGCATCGCGATCAATAAAGTCCGTGACCGCATCGGTCAGGGCCATCGCATCTTCCAGAGGCAGCGACGCCTCCCCCAGTGCCTGCAGCAGTCTGATAAACATCTTCTGTGCGGTGTTCCAGCGATTTGTGGAGTCATCGGACAAGGCCGTCGCAGTCTGCTGCGGCTGATTACCCGTGCCAAGATCCTCTTCCACATCTTCAGCATCACCCTTATCGTTGGCATTAGGGGTCGCTTGTCCGACGGACTGCGTCTCTGCCAGCAAATTGAGATTCAGCCGCCCCTGCAGGTCTTCAATTCGCCCACTCATCCAGCCGCCGGCGTCCAGTGGATAAGGTGTCGGAGGCTGCGCCCAAACTTCTCCTAGGTGGTCCGCGGCGACCTCGGCTCTGGCATCGGCGCGGCTATCCGCCTGCAGTGCCAACGCCGCCAGCCCTTCTGCACCCATCAGATAGGCCCATGCTTGCTCGGAAAACAGCTGATGCGTTCCCCGTTGCAGGGTGAGCGTAAAATCGCGCTGCAACCCGACCATCAGCGCCGCCACCAGGGCAAACACCAACATAGCGACGACCAACGCAGCGCCTCCCTCTGCCTGGTGGGATTTATGGCGAAGGTAAGACATAGGTCCTCCGCAGCTCACCCAATCCGGTCACCTCCATGAGCACCTCCACGGCAGCCGGCGGTGACGGCATTTGCCCGGGTTGAGACAAATCAGCGATCCAGTTGTCCTGCCAATTGCGACGGTCAATGACGTCATTGCGGTCACTCTCAACAGCTGATAACACCGAAAGAAACCTGAGTTCAAAACGCTCAACCCCTTCCAGGATCGCGGTTTCAACGGGTTCCGTTCCCGCAGTGCGATCGAGCACAGGAAAATAGGCGCGCCAGAGGCGCTCGTCTTCAAGCCACCAGCGGACCCGCTGCAGCGTACTGCGGGGCGCAGCGCTCGAGTTGTGCCAACCGGCGCGGGTGAGCGCCAGCGGCTCACGCGCCATTTCACCACCCATGAGCGCTGGCACTACCTGGCCAAATTCATCGACGACGGGTCGGTTTACCACCTGCCGGAGATCTCTCGACAACAGTGCCCACGTCTGATTGATATCGTAGGCACGCCCGCCTGCGCTACGCAGGCTTTCCGCACCGGAGAGCGCGGAAGACAAACCGGTATAGGCCACCACCGAAATCAAGGCGGTGATCGCCATAGCAATCAGCACCTCTACCAGCGTAAAGCCGGCAACAGACGAGCTACCGCGCCCCATTGGATTGCTCCTGGGCGAGATAACCATCGAGGGTATGAATGGGTGACGCCTCTCCGTCTTCCTGATCAGACACCACAATTTGGTAACGGAAAAAACCGGGGATCGCGGTCTCCTCCCCTTCGCTCCACCAATACCAGCTGCGTCCCGCCAGCTCCTCAGTGCCCGACACCCGGCCGCTTTGCAGCGAGCCCCTTGCGCCCAAAACCAAGCGCAGCTCGGCTAGGCGATTGGCCGCGACCCATTGTGCATGAGTGCGGTCCTCTAGGTAGCGTAATCCGTCTAACTGCTGTGACAGCGTGACCAGCAGCGCGGGCAGGGCGACCGCCACCACCGCCAGCGCCACCATTACCTCAACTAGGGTAAAGCCGAGCAGCGCACGGGTTGCGAGTGAGTGAGTGGTTTCGCCACGCAAGAGGTCAGTCCTCTGCATCGATCCTGCCTCGGGGCATGAGGGTCATGCGACCCAACAGATCCCACTCCAGCCGGTACAGCAATTCGCCAGTCCGCGAATCGAACCAACCCAATGATCCGGGTGTCATCTCGCCACCCGCCCAGGCAACGATCTGTGGCGAGGGATTGAGGTCGGGCTCATGGGGCAGTAGCTCGACCTCAGGTTGGCCCGACAGATCAAGGCGGAGCTCGAAGCCTGCCGCCAGTTTCAGCGGCTTGAAGACCTCGGCACTGCCGCGGGGTGCCGCCCAGCCCTGATCAAACCGTCTCAACCAGATACCCTCATAACCGGGTGAGCCCATGTCACTGACCCGGGCAATAAACAGTCCGTGGTCGGAAGCAGATAAGCCCGCCTCAGCGCTTGCGAAGGCCAATAAGCCGGAGAGATGCCGCACTTCGCCCTCTAGCTCCAGCTCGGCGCCACCCCGGCCCACGTTGAGACTCACTACGCCGGTCAGCAACACAATCACGAATACCGCGACGAGAAGCTCAATCAGGCTGAAGCCGCGCACCCTACCGTTGAGCCTCATCGAACCCTACTTTTTCGAGCGGCCGGGGCTCAGCCGCTTGTCTGATTCCAGTTGCCAATATCGGTGTTCTGACCTTCCCCGCCCGGCAAGCCATCGGCGCCCATCGAATAAATGTCTACCTCCCGGTACTCGCCGGGGGACAGGTAAAGGTAAGATCGACCCCACGGGTCCATCGGCAGTTCGGACAGATAGCCGCCCTGCTTGAAATTGCGCGGCTCGGGCTCCAGCGAACTGGGCGTCACCAGGGCCTCGAGCCCCTGCTCGGTGGTCGGATACACGTAATTGTCCAAACGGTAGATCTTCAACGCCGTCTCAATAGACTTGAAGTCAGCCTGCACTTTTTGGATGCGGGCGTCATCGGCACTGTTGAGTACGGTCGGTGCGACAACGCTGATCAACAGTCCCATTATGACCAGCACCACCAAAATTTCGATCAATGAAAAACCGCTCTGTTTCGTCATGGGTGCTTACCTCACCATCGTATTCAAATCAAAAATCGGGAGCAGAATGGCGAGCACAATGGTCAGTACCAGCCCTCCCATAAAGACGACCATCGCGGGTTCGAATAACCCCATGATGGTTCCCAGTGTCATTTCCAGTTCGCGTTCCTGGTTCAGCGCCGAGCGCTCCAGCATGGTCTCCAGATCTCCACTGGATTCTCCCGAGGCCACCATGTGCACCATCATGGGTGGAAAAAATGCCTCCTGAGAAAGCGCCCGGCTCAAACTGGCGCCCTCCTGTACCACGACGGATACCTTGCCGCTGGCTTCGCGAAGAACCATATTGGTCATCACGGCACCCGCGATACGGAGTGCGTGGATCAGGGGCACGCCCGACGCCATCAGAATACTGAGTGTCGAGGCGAACCGGGCGCTGTCCAACGCGACCAGTAACCCGCGCAGACCCGGAACACGAAGCAGAAACATGTGCCAGCGCTTGCGCCGACCGGGGTGTCGCAACAGACGTCTACACAGCGCCACGGACGCAATTAAAAGGATAAGGCAATACAGTGCATAGGCGCGCAGGAAGTCGCTGACCCAAATCAGTCCCACCGTGAGCGGAGGGAGCGCTTTTTTGGAGTGCACAAAAATGCCCACCAACTCGGGGACCACAAAAATCATGAGTGCCGAAACCACGGCCACCGCCACCGCGATCAACACAAACGGATAGATCAGTGCCATCTGTAATTTTTGTGCCGTGTGCTGGCGGGTCTCTGTGTAATGCGCCAATTGCTCCAGCACCGGTGCCAGCTGGCCAGCTTCCTCGCCCGCATTCACCATCGCCCGATACATCTCGCCGAACGCTTGAGGGAACTGATTCAAGGCGTGTGCCAGCGTGTGGCCCTCGGCTACCTTGGAGCGCACCTGCAGCATCATTGATTTGATCGCGGGCTTGCGGCTCTGATCAGCGACCGCCTGCAGACACTCATCCAGCGGCAGTGCCGATGCCACCAGAGTGGCCAATTGCCGGGTCAGTAGCGCCAGATCGCCGGCGCCCAAACGCTTGGCAAACCATCGTAAACGATGGCCCTCACCCGACCCGCCCACATTCGTGGCCTCTGCGACGTCTACCGGTCTCAGATGGCGCTGCCTGAGCGTCCCTCTCACCTGCCGATCGGAATCACCTTCCAGCACACCTTTGACCAATTTGCCCTCATCGTTGAGGGCCTTGTAACGAAAGGCTGTCATGGATCAATTGACCGCGGTCACCCGCAGCACTTCCTCTAAGCTGGTCTCACCATTGATAATCCGACGGCGACCATCGGCATCGATACCGGGGCTTTGCTGTCTGGCGAGGCGCAGCAGCGATTGCTCGCCCTGACCGTCGTGGATCGCTTCACGGAGTGCGTCACCAATTTCGATCAGCTCGTAGATACCCGTCCGGCCGCGATACCCGGTCATGTTGCAGCGCTCGCAGCCCCGGGCACGATAGAGCTGCACACTCTCATCAGTCAGCCCCAGTCGCTCCCGCTCAGCCTCCCCCGGCTGGTAGGGCTCGCGACATTCCAAACACAAGAGTCGCACCAGTCGTTGCGCCATCACGGCGAGCAGGCTCGATGAGAGTAAGAACGGCTCTACGCCCATGTCTTGCAGGCGCGTCACGGCACCGATTGCCGTATTGGTGTGGAGTGTCGACAACACCAGGTGGCCCGTCAGCGACGCCTGAACGGCAATTTCAGCGGTCTCCAGATCACGTATCTCACCCACCATGACGACGTCGGGATCCTGTCGCAGAATGGCCCTCAACCCCCGGGCGAAGGTCATATCGACCTTGGGATTGACCTGGGTTTGCCCCACACCGGGCAACATGTATTCGACCGGGTCTTCAATCGTCAGAATGTTGCGCGAACTATCATTGATGCTGGACAACCCGGCATATAGCGTCGTGGTCTTACCCGAACCCGTGGGCCCGGTCACCAAGATGATCCCGTGGGGGCTCGCCAGAGCGCCACGGTACGCGTTATCGACCTGCTCATTCATCTGCAATTCACTGAGATTAAGCTGCCCAGCCTGTGTATCAAGCAATCGCAATACCACCCGCTCACCGTGGGCAGATGGGATGGTCGACATGCGAATATCGACGCTATAGCCGGCTATGCGCACCGAGATACGGCCATCCTGAGGCACACGCTTTTCCGCAATATCCAGCTTCGCCATCACTTTCAGTCGAGATACCAAAAGCGGCGCTAAGGTTCGTTTGGGGGAGAGGACTTCGCTCAGTATGCCATCCACCCGGTAGCGGACACTGAGGCGCTCCTCGAAGGTCTCGATGTGGATGTCCGAAGCCTGCTCTTTCACCGCCTGAGACAAAATAGCATTGATCAGACGGATAATCGGCGCGTCGTCATCGGTATCCATCAAATCGCCGACGTCAGGCAGCTCCTCCACCAGTCGCGACAAATCAATATCCGAGGATAAGTCCTCGGCCATCTGTGCCGCCTCGTTCTGGGTACGCTGATAGGCCACGGTGAGTCGCTGACGAAACTGGTCCTCATCGATTGGCGCCAGTGAGAACACCTCCCCCAGGTAGCGTCGCACCTCGAGTAATACGTCAGTGGCCAACGGCGGAACATAATGGAGGGTCAGCGCGGCACCGGAGCGCTCGAGCAGCACATTGCGGCTCTGCGCAAACGTAAAAGGCAGTCCAGACGGTAGGACGAGGCTCGCAGGCTCAGCGACGGGTATGGACTCCGGTGCAGACTCGCTCATCGGCGATCACTCTTGCCCTGCATCGTCGGCTGGCACTTCGGGCAACTGCTGAAGCTGCTCTTCCCAGGTCGGTAATACCGGCAGGTTGCCGTCATCGAGGAACATGAGGCCACGCTCGCGACGCTCCATCTGCTGATCCCTGATAAAGCGATATTTTTCCGCGGTGGCACCCGCCAGATCTTCATCATTGCGAATGATAGTTGGGCGAATGAAGACCAGCAGATTTTGCTTGGTCACCTCAACCGCATCACTGCGGAACAAGCGGCCCAGCAGGGGGATACTGGACAATACCGGCACACCCTCGCTGCTATCAGTCACTTTGTCTTCAACCAGACCACCCAACACCACGATGTTGCCGTCATTAGCGAGCACCATCGTTTCGATCTTGCGCTCATTGGTAATGATGTCTGAGGCGATGAGAGCGGGGCCGAGACTGGAGACCTCCTGAGTGATATCCATCACTACGGCATCACCTTCGTTGATTTGCGGCGTCACTTTCAAGGTCACACCCACGCTCTGGCGCTCAATCGTCTGGAACGGGTTCGACGCACCATTGCCCACGCCAGTGCTGGTGTAGGAACCGGTCACGAAGGGCACCTGCTGGCCTACCGTGATGAAGGCCTCCTCGTTATCGAGGGTGAGCAGACTGGGGGTGGAGAGAATGTTTGTATTTCCCTGGGATTCCAGGGCATTGAGGATCACGGTCATCGTCAAGGACTCATCGACCACACCCCAACCGAGCGTCGTTCCGGGTATTGTTGCGAGTGACGCAGCCACTTCCCTGGTGCCTATGTTTTCTGAGCCATCATCGGGGACCAGCGCGCCGCCCAACTGGCTCAAACTGTTACGTCTGGCCTCATTCGTGGTGATGTTGCTGCCATAGACACCGCTATCGTTGGCGAACAGCCACTGCAGCCCCAGCTCCTGACCTTCCAAGACTGTCACCTCCACGATGATGGCCTCGATCAGCACCTGGGCTCGGCGAATATCCAGCCGCGCTATGACGGCTTCTAGCGCCGCCATCTCGTCGGTATCGGCGGTAATGATCAGGCTGTTGGTGCCCTCATCGGCCTCAATCGTCGATTCACCACTGCCAGCGCGCTTGTTACTGCCGCCTTCCTCCAACCGGGAGATGTTCTGCATGACGCGGGTCAGCACTTCAGCGATCTCTGTCGCGTCGGCATACTCGAGATAAATCACGCGGACGTTGCCGGATTGCTCGAGCGGCGTGTCGAGATACGCCACCAGTTTGCGAATGCGGTCGACCGACAACTCATCCGCTGTCACCACAACACTGTTGGTGCGCTTATCGGCCACCAGCACTGCCTCTTTATCGGCTTCAGCACCCTCACCCTGCCGGGACTTCTCAAGCGTGTTCAGCATGCTGACCACGTCCTCGGCCACCCCGTACTTGAGGCGGATGATTTCCGTGGTCTGCACCGCCGAGCGGTCCATGCGCTCAATAATGTCGACGATCCGGCCAATATTGGATCGAATATCGGAGATGATGATGGCGTTGCTGGGTGCGTAGGCCGCCATATGCGCCTGCTGCGGCACCAGCGGACGAAGGACAGGAATCAATTTGGCCGCCGAGATATTGTCGAGCCGAATGACCTGCGTCACGTACTCATCATTACCAACCGCCGCTTGATCTTCCATGATGGGCACCGGCGATGAGCGGGCATCTTTACTCGGAACAATGCGAATCACCTGCCCGCTTCTTACTGCGGTGTAGCCCTGCACATCGAGAATGGACAGGAACAGGTCATAGAGTTCTGCCTGTGACACCGGCTTCGATGAGATCACCATGACCTTCCCCTTTACATTCGGGTCCACCACCATGGTCGTGCCGGTCACGTCGGCAACAAACTTGATGAACTCCTGAATGTCGGTGTCCTTGAGGTTGACCGTATATTCCTGCGCCGCGGAGCCAGCACTCAGAGTGAGTGCCGCCGTGACGGCGATCGCGCTCAGGCTGTTCTTGAGCAAAGCGGTGAGGTCTGAAATGTTCACGGTCATCCTGTCAGGGGCTGGCGAGATCAACGTTGACGGTCACGTTGCCACCGTCCCTTTCAATATCAAATGAGGCCTGGGTGGCGTCTTTCATCGTCTGGTAAAGCTTCACTGTATTACTCGCATCGCTGAGCGCCAGACCATTCACTGCCGTCACAATATCACCGGTTTGAAATCCAAAGGCATCGAAGGCGACGCGATCAGCCCCCGGCGCAATGCGGTACCCGACAACCCGTTCACCCTCTCGAACAGGTGATACGGAGACCACTGACGCCAGCGATTCGGGGCTGTCATAAAGTTGGCGACGATATTGACTGGCCAAGGCGGTTTGTTCCGCCGCTGTAGCAGACGGGCTTGCCTCATTTGGATTAGAGCTAGCGAGAGACGCAGCCGCGTCTTGACGAGGCGCCCGCGCGGTCCGAGTCGGAATCGAGATGCCAGGTCCCTCGTATAACTTCATCAGCTCATAGGTCCCGTTGTTGTCGATCACGACCTGCTGCGGCATGACCTTGGCCAGCACCACCTGCCCGGAAGCGGGCAAAGCGTCGCCCACCGCATAGACCTGCTCGGCAGCACCCGACTTGATCACCGCGCTGCCACTGCCATCTTCGGTCGACGCCACAATACCGGTCAGCGTGAGCGCCAGACGGGTTTCCTGAGCATTTTGCTCAATGCCGTCACGACTGGCCTCGGTCAGCGCGGCACTGTCCGCATCGGCAAATGCCTCCGGCGAGCCGCCGAAAAGCCCAAGACCCAACACGCCTGAGGTATCAATCACCGCAGCCTGCTTGCCACCAGTGGGCTTCGGGGGATTCAGCGCCAAAGCGGGCGCAACTTCAATGGGATTGGTGCGAAAGGGGATCCAGATCAGCTGACTGACGCTGGAGAGCGACCACAATACCAGCACTACAATCAGGATGGCCTGCAGGCGCCGCAGCCGCTCAGGGTCACGAGCTAAGCCCTGCCAAAGGCTTTGCACCCCATCTTGAATCCGGGTCGATGCCTCTTCAAATCGCGTCTTCCATGCGCTTTGGTCGATGGTGTTCACTGTCGTTGTAGCGTCCAAACCCTGCTGGCCTCACATCATACGCGGGACCAAGGGGAATTACCCTTCCGTGGATGGTCTGCGAACTGTAACAAAGCTGTCGTGACAACTCTGTGACAGACTGCCACAGAGGCGCTTTCCGGCTCGCCTCCAGAACACGCCCATTAGCGGCTTTCGCTGTGTCTGTGCTAAAATACACCGACCTGCGGGGTGGCCTTTGCCTGAGATACCGACCCGGTGAACCCGTCGAACCTGATCCGGATTATACCGGCGGAGGGACTAGGTGTTCGGACGATCATCCCGCCAAACGCTGTGTGCCCCTGCCAGATCTTTGAGGAGCACCAACGCGTGAAGCATCTCTCCATGACGCCGCCCGCACGACACCCACACGCACCGATCGGAAGCAATCGCTCCGCCCGTCTATCGGGCATTGCCTGCGTGTTGCCGCTACTCACCTGCGCTGGCATCGCGTTTGCGCAGGAAGCCGACATGGCGCTCGAAGAGGTCACTGTCACGGCCACGCTATTGACTACCGGCACTGCACCCCTCAGTGCTAGCGTGCTGACCGAGCACACCCAGTCACGGCGCGGTGCGGCGCATCTTGAGGACCTGATCACGTTGGCGCCCAACGTGGCGACTTCCTCGGGCGCCTCACGCAGCCGCTTTTTTCAGATTCGGGGCATCGGTGAGCGCAGTCAGTTTGTCGAGCCGGTCAATCCCTCGGTGGGCATCCTGCTGGACGGCATCGATCTCAGCGGCGCCGGAGGCGCGTTGACGCTATTTGATGTCCGCCAGGTTGAAGTCCTGCGAGGTCCACAGGGCACACTCATGGGCGCCAACGCGCTCGCCGGGCTCATTGCCGTCCAAAGCAATGGCACTGATTCGGGGGCACGCGACATCTCGGTAGGCATAGAGAACAAAGGCGGCTATCGGCTGGGTGCCCGTTGGGCCGGAGGTCTGTCAGACAGCATCAACAGCCGCATTGCTGTGCAACAGTATGAGAGTGATGGGTATGTCGACAACGACTATCTGAACCGCAGTGACACCAATTCGCGGGAGGAGCTGACCGCGCGGGGCACCCTCACCTGGACGCGCAATACTCAAACGTTTGAGGCCGCGGCCTACTACACACGCGTTGACAATGGCTATGACGCATTCTCGCTCGACAACAACCGCGCCACCCTCTCTGATCAGCCCGGAGAGGACGATCTGACACTCAAAGCCGCGCGCCTGAACTGGCAAAGCATGGTGCTGGGCTTGGACAGCACGCTGCAACTGAGCCACGCAAGTACGAATACGACTTACAGCTACGATGAAGATTGGAGCTACGTTGGTATTGCACCCGGCTGGGAGTACAGCTCTTATGACGAATATCTGCGAGACCGCTCAATGAACAGCCTTGAATGGCGACTGCAGGCGCCAGAGGCCGACGCCACAGAATGGGTGATCGGTACCTACTTGCGCGACGAGTCGGAAGATCTGAGCAGGCGCTACACCTATTTATCGGCGCCCTTTGCCAGTGAAATCGACACCCAAACGCTGGCCGTCTTCGGGCAGATTAATCGCACCTTCAGCGAGCAGCTGTCCGGGTTTATCGGCGCGCGCCTTGAGCGACGAGACAGCGACTATCGTGACAGCGCGAGCGTTGAGAAAGATTTCGACCACAGCTACTGGACCGGCCGCCTCGGGTTGATCTGGCAGTACCACAGCGACGCCCAGCTTTATGCAACGTTGTCACGCGGCGCGAGGGCGGGTGGCGCCAATGCCGGGTTACTCGCCAGCATCGACGCCTTGCCTGAGCAGAATCAGGACAGCGTCGCCGCGCTGGGGGTCTTCGGCGAGGAGACGCTGGTGAGCCTTGAGCTAGGCTGGCAGCTTGACTGGACACAGTACGCCCTGCGCTCCCGTCTGGCGCTCTTCACGATGGATCGGGATGACCAACAGGCGAAGGGCTCGCTGGTCATTCCCCGCGCCGACGGCAGCACTGCTTTTATCGACTACACCGACAACGCCGCGGCCAGTGAGCACCGGGGCCTCGAATGGGAGCTCCAGTGGCAGCCGATCCAGCAGTTGGTCGCCGAGCTGACCCTAGGCCTGCTCGATGCGCAGTTTGATCGCTACATCACGGCGACCGGAGCAGATCTATCAGGACGCGACCAACCGCAGGCGCCAGACTGGCAATACTCGGCGGGGCTTACCTGGTATGCCTCGGCGCTGGCGTCGGTGCAAATCGAAGTCGCAGGCAGCGACGCGTATTTCTTCTCCGACCGCCACGACGTGAGAGCGCCCGAAACTCACCAGCTCAATGCCAGCCTGTCAGGGCAGTGGCAGCGATGGCGTTGGACACTCTGGGGCCGCAATCTCACCGACGAGACGACCTTCGTCAGGGGCTTTGGTACCTTCGGTAATGACCCGAGGAAGGAGTACGCACTGGAACCCTACCGACAATATGGAGAACCCCGTATGGTGGGTTTGTCCCTCAGCTACGAATTGACGGAGAGCAGATAATGAAAATGACTGCGGAACTAAGCGTTTATCCCCTGCGCGAGGATTTTAAGACTGCGGTGCTGGGCTTCATTGAGGAGCTACTGAAAGGGCAGGACGTGGTCGCCGTTACCAATTCCATGAGCACGCAAATCAGTGGCGAGGATGATGCAGTGTTCAGCGCTATCCAGCAGGCCCTCCGCGCAAGCTTCGCTCAATACGGCCGCCAGGTGCTGGTCGCCAAATTCATTCCGGAGCACTTTGCGGATATTGGCCCGGAGGGCTGAGGTGAGCTCTCTGGAGGTCTGCGCTGTCGTTCTGGCACTGGCCTACGTCATCCTCGCCATTTTTCAGCGCCGCCTGTGCTGGATTGCGGCCAGCGCCAGCGCCTCCCTTTATATCCTGATTTTTTGGCAGGTTCGGTTGTATCTGGAGGCGGCGCTGCAAGTGTTTTACATCGTGATGGCAGTATATGGGTGGTTTGCCTGGCAAGAGCAAGACGACCAATCCCAGACCCCAATCCGCACCTGGTCTCCGAAGCAACACACGGTGGCGTGCAGCGCACTTGTTTTCCTCAGTCTGCTGATTGGCAGCGCCATGGACCGATGGACCGATGCCGCATCGCCCTTTATCGACGCCGCCACTACCGTGTCTGCGCTGCTTGCCACGTGGATGGTGGCGCGCAAGTTACTGGAAAACTGGCTTTACTGGATTGCGATCGATCTCGCGTCGATCGGCTTGTATCTTTCTCGGGATCTTTCCCTCACAGCGGCTTTGTTCGCGGGATACGTCCTGCTGGCAGTCTGGGGCTATCGGGCTTGGCGGGCACAATGGCAGCTGCAGACGCCCTAACGCGCTGCCTGGACCGCTGGCAGGACTGGCAACTGCCAATACCACTCGACGGCGCCCCAAGTCTGGGATCTCTGATGGCCCAAGGGAGCGGCCACAGTGTTTACGAAATTCTGAGCACACCCCGACTGATCGGCCGACTCAGACATCAATCCACCCGCCTAACTAGTCAAGCTTTCTCGCAGGAACTGATGGTCTGGTCCCTAGCCGCACAAGCCGGACTGGCACCTGATATCGTTTTCGTTGACGAAAATGAACAGGTCGTCATCTGCGAGCGCGCGCACACCGGTGTTCAGCCAGCGTCCGGCGAGGACCTGGGCACACTCTGCCGGCAGATCCACGCGCTGCCCGGCGTCAATCACCAGCTGACCCTCGCGACCGATATCGAGCACTATCTGAAGCAGTTGCCCGCTCACCTGTCAGACCGATGGCGCGCCGCCATGCAAAGGTGCAATAGTGAAAAGGCACTGGCGAAACTGGAGGGGGACATACACTACCTCTGTCACAACGACCTAACCCCCGATAATCTAATGACTCGCGGCGATAATCTGGTCGCCATCGACTGGGAGTATGCGGCGATGGGGAGCCGTTATTTTGATGTCGCCATTGCTGGCGGAGCACTGCCTGACGGTGAGCGAGACTCCATGATGAAACAGGTATTTGGCGACACATTGGACACCGACTTGATGGCAGCAGGGAACCAAATCGCGACGCTGGTGACGGCCCTGTGGCAGAGCTGTTTTGCCATCACTGCCGCACAACGGCCTGCCGATTGGGTCGAGCAGACTCTCAGCCCATGACCGCTCAATGGCACATCCTCGGCGTTGGCGCGATTGGTGGGCTCTTTGCCTGCCGACTGCAATCAGGTGGCGCGGACGTCACTCTGCTGAGCAGGGATTGTGAAGAAGCCTCTCGAGAGTTGGTTCTGAAACACACGATCAGCGAGCGCTTCCACTTTCCGCAGCAGACCATAACCTCTAACGAAGACTCCATTGAGCACTTGCTGGTCTGTACTAAAGCGTGGGCTGTCGAGTCGGCGATCAAAGCCGTAGCACCCCGACTTTCAGCGACCAGCGTTGTGGTATTGCTCTGCAACGGAATGGGTCTCGCCGAGGCTGTTGCGCCCCTGATTGGCGAGGCGCAGTTGGTGGTGGGATCCACTACGTCTGGATGCCGTCGCTCAAGCGAGGGAGAGCTGATTGTCTCCGGTGACGGCCGCACTCAACTCGGCATGCTGGACTCGAGCCCGGCACCGACATGGCTGTCGCCCTGGCGCCACGGCGTACCCGAATTTGAGTGGGAGACCGGCATCCGGTCAGTGCTGCTCGGCAAGGTCGCACTCAATGCGGTAATCAATCCGCTGACTGCACTCCATGGCGTCACCAACGGCAACCTCATGCAGCCACCGTTGCGGGCAATCACCGAGGACGTGATCAAGGAGGTACAGAGCCTGCTCTGTAGTGCCGACGACGGGGAAATCGCCTCGGCGCTACCGGCGCGAGTACGAGCTGTTTGCAACAGCACCGCCGCCAATCACTCATCTATGCGCGTGGATATGGAGAGCGGCAGGCGAACCGAGATTGATGCAATCGTCGGCTGGTTACTGTCGAGTTTCACACCGCACCCGCCTGCAACCCCGATACTCAGTGAGCTGTATGACGCAGTAAAAAAACGAGAGCCAGAGGTGTTGGGCGCTTAGAGGAGCGCGAGCAATGAAGCCACCACTACCCAAACCCCGGTCGCTCGGTTCATCGCCTTTCGCGCCGTCTCTACCGCGGACACAACACCCTGAGAGTCATCCAACTCCTCGTCATCAAGGCGCCACGCGCGGCTGATTCCCTGCGCCAATAGAGTCTCGGCAGTCACCTGTGTATCGAGTGCCTCCCGGGTCAACAAGCCCTTTGATCGGTCGAAGTCACCCAGCACACAGTAGGTGAGCAGCAAGACCCTCGATGGCAACCAGTCCAATAGACGCTGGGCCGCATCAAAGCGACCGTCGCTGTCAGTATTGGCCAATGCTACCAGCCGATAGGCTGCCGCGCCGAAGGGCCCCAACAACCAGAAGTACAGCACGGGCGGAAACCATCTAGCGAAACCGCGGTACGCGAAATCACGCAGCGCGCGCGCGCCGCGCGCCTCTCCCGAGTCTCGGTCGCCGGCAGATTCGCTCAGCAGCATAGCTGCGCCTTCCTCGTCGCCAACGCGGACGCGAGCCAGAAAGCGCTGTAATTCGGTGGGGTAGTCTCCCCTCCCCAGCGAAAAATACAAAAGTGCCGTTCCCAGGAGCGCCTCAGCGAGGCCACCCAGTAAGGCCTCCAGAGCCCATAACACCGCCACACCCGCAAGTAGCGGCGCGCCAACTCGCAAAGCCAATGAGGGCCAGAGATCGAGTTCGACGGCATCGACGCGACGGCTGAGCGCATAAAACCAACGATCACCATGCAGTGGCCCACCCGCACCCAACAGCGCAAAAAGGCCCACCGCAACAATGAAAATGAGGTACGACACTCCCGTGTCTCCTTACTGCTGTGACTGACTGGCGACAACGCGAGACCAGTCAAATGCCGGTCCCGGATCGGTCTTACGACCAGGCGCAATATCGCTGTGTCCAACGATAGCATCGTGCCGGATATCCGGGTATTGCTTTGTCAGGACCGCTAATAGCTGATTCAAGGCCTCGTATTGCAAGTCGGTATAAGCCTCGTCGTCACAGCCCTCAAGTTCGATACCAATACTGAAATCATTGCATTGCTCACGCCCTTGCCAGCAGGAGACGCCAGCATGCCAAGCGCGCGCATCGGTTGACACAAACTGCACCACCTCGCCCGTGCGCCGGAGCAGAAAATGGGCTGACACCTCGAGGCCCGATATTTCAGCAAAATATGGATGTGCGTCAGGGTCGAGCGAATTGGTAAACAGCGCTTCTATCTCGGGACCGCCATACTGGCCCGGCGGCACAGAGATACCGTGTATAACGACCAGCTCGGTCACTTCCCCATCGGGCCGGGGGTTACAATTAGGAGACGGCACACGACGGGCACCTGCGAGCCAGCCCCCGGTGATCTTCCATTGGTCAGTGGTAGTCGTCACGGGGTAATCTTATCGCAGACTTGGGAGAACGAGCGCCGGACGCTCGTCTCGATAATCCATGCCGTTGGAACCACAGCCAGCTATGATCACCCCACATTACATTGCCAAACTTGTTGCCCAAGCGCTCGCTGAGGATATCGAGAGCGGAGATATCACGGCCGAGCTCATCGGCGCTAACGTGCAGACCAGCGGCCGCATCGTGACGCGTGAAGACGGCATCCTGTGCGGAACTGCCTTTGCGCTAGAAGCCTTTCAGCAGATTGATCCCAGCTGTCATGTTGAATGGGCTGCGCAGGATGGCGATGTGCTCACAGCCAGCAACACACTGTGCACCCTGAGCGGACCCGCACGGGCACTCCTGACTGCGGAGCGCACGGCACTCAATTTCTTACAGTTGTTATCCGGTACCGCGACGACCGCAAGCCACTATGCCGCGCGTGTGGCACACACCAAGGTCAAGCTGCTGGATACCCGTAAAACTGTGCCTGGGCTGAGATTGGCACAGAAATACGCGGTGACCTGCGGGGGGTGTTTCAACCACCGCATCGGATTGTTTGATGCCTTCCTGATCAAAGAGAACCACATCTCGGCCGCTGGTGGTATTGCCGAGGCCGTCGCCGCAGCGAGAAGCGTCGCACCCGGCAAGCCGTTAGAAGTCGAGGTAGAGAACGAGGCGGAACTAGAGCAGGCGCTCACAGCGGGTGCAGATCGCATCATGCTGGATAACTTTACGCTGGAGGGACTCCGAAGCGCCGTGGCACACGCGGCGGGCAGAGCTGAGCTTGAGGCGTCGGGCAACGTCACCGACGAGACCCTGGTCGCCATCGCAGAAACCGGCGTGGACTTCATCTCAATCGGTGCGCTAACCAAACATGTCAGGGCTTTGGATCTGTCGATGCGGATCGACTGACACCGCTAGCTGTGGGTGGGCTAGCTGTGGATGGGCTCGCTGCTCACCAGTACGCCGTTGCGATCCGCGTAGAGCCAGTCACCAGGTGCTACCGGTACCTCACGTAACAGCAGCGGAATATCCCGGTCGCCGACCCCCTGCTTATCCGTTTTGACGGGGCACACGCCGAGCGCCTGCACACCGATATCGATCCCGTCGATGACCTCGACATCGCGAATCGCGCCGATCACAACGACCCCTGCCCAACCATTATCCGAGGCGAGCTGAGCGAGACGATCACCGAGCAGCGATCGGTGCAGGGCGCCCTGTCCATCCACTAGCAACACCCGACCTTCACCCGGCTCAGCGACTGCTTCAGCTACTCGGGAGTTGTCGGCGTTGCAAGCTATCGTGGAGACAGGGCCCGCAAAGCGCTCCCGGGCACCAACTGCACGAAACTGGAAGCCCAGATGCTGGGCCGCAGGATGCGCATCCGATAAATCGGGTGTTGTGAAGGCGACCAACAGATCAGAACCAGTCATAGGAGAACGCAGACAGGCTCTCACCCGGCGCGTCGATAGCGCCCGCGTGGGCGCGCGCCCTAGGCAGCAAGCGCTCCATGTAAAACTGCGCGGTATTCACTTTTCGGTCACAGAAGACCACCCGCTCGCCGTCAGCGGACAAATTGGCCGCCACCAGCGCGCCGCGCGCCAGCTGCCAGCCGCCGAACAGGTAGCCGGTCTGCATCATGTAATCAAATGAGCCACCCAAGGCGGCAAAACGGTCATCGCCCAAAGTGGCGAGCAGACGCTGCGTCGTGTGGACGTGATCCGCGAGGGATTCCGCAAGACGCGCCCCCACACTGTGGAGCCGAGTGTCACTGTGGCCTTGCAATGTGGCGACCACGTCACGAATTTCGGCTTGCATGGCCTCCATGGTGGCGCCACCGTCGCGACCCAGCTTGCGGTTCAGCAGGTCCGCCGCCTGGATGCCGTTGGTGCCCTCGTAGATCGGCGTAATGCGCACGTCCCGCAAATACTGCGCCGCACCGGTTTCCTCAACGTAGCCCATGCCGCCGTGTACCTGCACCCCCAAAGAGGTCACCTCCATACCCAGCTCAGTGAGCCAGCCTTTGATCACGGGGATCATCAGATCAATGCGGCGCTGACTCGCCTCGCGGGTCCCCTCGGGACCGGCGTGGGCAAGGTCCATGGTCACCGCCTCGGAATACGCCAGCGCGCGCATGGCTTCATTGAGCGCACGCATCGTCAGCAGCATGCGCTTCACATCGGCGTGCTCGATAATCGGCACCCCGCCCTGAACCCGCTCCCGCGCGTAGGCTACCGCCTTTTGGTAAGCGCCCTCGGAGGCACCGAGACCCTGCAAGCCCACCTTGAGGCGCGCCTCGTTCATCATCGTGAACATGCAGGCGAGGCCCTGATTCTCCTCGCCCACCAGGTAACCGATCGCACCGCCGTTGTCGCCGTAGGCCATGACACAGGTGGGACTGCCGTGAATACCCAGCTTGTGCTCAACGGAAACCGGGTAGGCATCGTTGCGCTCGCCTAGTGAGCCGTCCTCATTCACCATGAACTTGGGCACCAGAAACAGCGATATACCGCGGCTGCCCTCGGGCGCATCGGGGAGACGCGCCAAGACCAGATGGATGATGTTATCGGTCGCGTCGTGATCACCCCAGGTGATGTAAATCTTCTGCCCATAAATGCGGTAATGATCTCCCTCGCGCTCGGCGCGGGTTTTCATAGGACCCAGATCGGACCCGGCTCCGGATTCGGTGAGGTTCATGGTGCCCGACCACTCACCCGAGTAGATCTTTTCTAGGTAGGTGGATTGAAGCGCCTCATTCGCGTGGGCCGAGATGGCCAGCGCAGCACCAGCGCTGAGGAAAGGCTCAAGCGCAAAGGCCATGTCGGCACTGTTCCACATCTCGCAGGCGGCGGTGCCGAAAAGCTCCGGTAGGCCCTGCCCACCCTGGTCCTGCGGTGCCGAGATACCGACCCAACCACCGGCGCCCAATTGCTGAATGGCGTCGCCATAGCCTGGCGGAATAGTGACCGCGCTGTCACTGCAGCGCGCCGGATGCGCATCACCCACCCGCCGCAGGGGCGAGACCACATCGGAAGCGAACTTGGCGGCTTCATCGAGGAGCGCTGTGGTCAGGTCACTGCCCAAACCCAGCTCCGCGTAATGGGGGAGCTCACCCAGCACCGAGCCGACATCGAGCACATCGTCGATCAGAAACTGCATGTCATCCGTGGGGGCCGTATACATCGTGTCTTCCTCGTTTTGGAATCGTGTCGGCGCGGGCTTCGACTGCGCCATCCGCTTGGGTACCGCACATCTTTGCCCCGCCAGAGCCATACGGCAAAAATATGACCAAAGAGTTATAATTCATCACATGAATAAAGGCGGGCACGCCTGACACGCATTATATGAAAAACCTTAACCAAATTGATCTCAATCTGCTGGTTTATCTGGAGGTGCTGCTGCGCGAGCGCAATGTGACCCAAGCCGCGAATCAACTGGGGCTGTCACAACCCGCGATGAGCAACGGACTCAGAAGACTGCGGACCCTGTTTGACGACCCACTGCTGGTGCGCACCTCTGAGGGCATGACCCCCACCGAACGCGCACTGGAACTGGAACCTCTGGTCAAGGAGATTCTCTTGGGCGTGGATCGCGCCATGCAGCCCG
>ERZ802831.343-NODE-343-length-24159-cov-17.5046_pt1 | contig 24159 bp, 23 predicted proteins | sample MGYA00345655_ERZ802831 | MGnify/ENA primary metagenome ERZ802831 (study PRJEB30503, sample SAMEA104212376) | marine metagenome | biome: Westerlies Biome; feature: [SRF] surface water layer (ENVO:00010504) within the epipelagic zone...; material: water...
CTCATTTGCCGCATAAAGTACAAGCCCCATAGACGATATATTTAGAGGGGAATATTGAGTCTGCTTCATTAATTCCATTACTCTCTCACCACGCTCTAATTGTTTTCTTGTTTGCTCATCTAAATCAGATGCAAATTGTGAGAAAGCTGCAAGCTCTCTGTATTGAGCTAATGCTAATCGAACTCCACCACCAAGTTTTTTTATTAGTTTTGTTTGCGCTGCACCGCCAACTCTAGATACTGATAGTCCTGCGTCCACGGCCGGTCTTAAACCTGAATTGAATAAGTTAGTTTCCAAAAATATTTGCCCATCAGTAATTGAAATTACATTGGTTGGAACAAATGCTGATACGTCACCAGCTTGCGTTTCAATAATTGGCATTGCTGTTAGTGATCCTGTTTTTCCTTTTACGGCTCCACCTGTAATTTTTTCAATATGCTCTGCATTTACTCTCGACGCTCTTTCTAATAACCTCGAGTGGAGATAAAAAACATCTCCCGGGTATGCCTCTCTTCCTGGAGGTCTCTTTAAAAGAAGTGATACTTGTCTGTATGCTACAGCTTGTTTACTCAGATCATCATAAATTATTAATGCATCCTCTCCTTTTTCCATGAAATATTCACCCATAGAGCAACCTGCATACGGAGCTATATATTGCATTGCAGCTGACTCAGCTGCCGTTGAAGCTACTACTATTGTATGATCTAAAGCACCATGTTCTTCTAGTTTTTTAACAACATTAGATACAGAAGAAGCTTTTTGACCTATTGCAACATAAATACATTTTACACCTGTTCCTTTTTGGTTAATTATTGTATCAATAGCAATAGCCGTTTTACCTGTTTGTCTATCACCAATAATTAATTCTCTTTGCCCTCTTCCAATTGGAACCATAGCATCAATAGATTTTAATCCTGTTTGTACAGGTTGATCTACTGACTGTCTTTGAATAACTCCGGGCGCAACTTTTTCTACTGGAGCAAACTCCTTTGAATCAATCTCTCCTTTTCCATCTATGGGTGCACCTAGTGAATTAACAACTCTACCAATCAAAGCTTCTCCAACTGGGACCTCTAAAATTTTTCCAGTACACTTAGCTGTATCTCCTTCAGATAAATGCTCATAGTTACCTAATATAACTGCCCCGACGGAATCTCTTTCTAGGTTAAGAGCCAAGCCATAAGTATTATTTGGAAACTCAATCATTTCTCCAGCCATAACGTCCGATAAACCATGTATTCTTACAATTCCATCAGTTACAGCTACGATGGTTCCTTCTGTTTTTGCTTCGGCAGAAAGATCAGACCCTTCAATTCTTTTTTTGATTAAATCACTAATTTCTGTTGGACTAAGTTGCATTATTCTTTCCTCTATTGTTTCAAATTAATTGAGATTCTAATTTTCTCAACTGTTCTCTAAGTGAACCATCTATTACTAAATCATCTATCCTAACTACGGCGCCTGCTAGAAGAGATGCGTCTAAATTTTGCTCTATTTCAATTTTCTTATTAAATCTTTTTTCCAAAGCTGACTTTATTGACTCGAGTTGATCAGTGCTTAGATCAAAAGCCGTATCGATTTTTACAGTTTTTAAACTTTTCTCTTCTTGGAAATAAATATCATATAAACCAACTATTTCATCTACAACTAATAGTCTATTATTTTCTGCTAATAAACTTATAAATCTTATGAAGCTTTCATCAGAATTTTCTTTTAATATATCGGTCAATAAACTAACTTTATATTTATTATCAAAAGAGTCATTTGAAACGATACTTTTTACATTTTCATCTTCAAGAACTATCTTTAAATTTCTCAACATTTCAAAGTTTTTTTCTAGCGCATTATGCTCATTGGCACTTTTAAAAAGTGCTTTCGCATATGGTCTTGCTGTTGTTAATAATTCTGACATAATTTTTATATTTTAGTTACTAGGTCCTGTATCGCTTTATCATGAGTACTTTTATCAATTTCTTTTTTTAAAATCATCTCTGCGCCCTCTACAACAAGTTTAGACAAATCTTTTTTTAGTGACTCTTTTAGTCTCATAGATAACTGCTCAACTTCTTGTTCGGCAAGTTTAAGTTTTTTGGAAGTTTCTTCAGATGCCTTTACATTTGCCTCATCCAATATATCGCTTTGTCTTTTTTCAGCCATTGCTATAATATTTTTAGCTTCTCCCTTTGCTTCAGAAAGTTTTGCATCAACATCTATTTTGGCTTTTTCTAAAGCTTGCTCGCCTAATTCAGCAGCAGATAAACCATCGGCTATTGTTTTTTTTCTTTGTTCTAATGCTGATGTAATAGGAGGCCATACATACTTCATGCAAAACAAAACAAAAATCGCAAAAGATATTGCTTGTCCAATCAAAGTTAAATTAATATTCAATTTTAGCTCCCGTTGCTTTAATTATTACGCAACCGCAAATAATAAATAGAATGCAATACCCACTGATATCATTGGTACGGCATCTACTAAACCAAGTACGATGAACATTTGTGTTCTAAGCATTGGTATCAATTCTGGCTGCCTCGCAATACCTTCCATGTACTTCCCGCCTAAATTACCAATTCCGATTGCAGCACCCAATGCGCCTAAACCCATCATTAATGCTCCCGCTATATATATTAATCCATTTGCTTCCATAGTTACCCTCTACTTATATTGTCATTAAAAAATTATTGTCATTAAAAAAATACCTAATGATCTCCAGTGTCATGAGCCATATTCATATAAACCACCATTAAAACCATAAATATGAAAGCCTGAAGAACGATTACTAAAATATGAAAAATTGCCCATGGAACTGATAGTGTCCACTGGGCATATAATGGTAATAATGCTATTAAAATGAAAATCATTTCACCAGCATAAAGGTTACCAAATAATCTCAAGCCATGTGAGATTGGTTTTGCTAATAAAGATACGCCTTCCAAAAATAAATTTATTGGAATTAAAATAAGCTTTATTAAAAAGTTTTTTGATGTGAATGGATGTAAAGTTAATTCACCCACAAACCCACCCATGCCCTTATTCTTTACACTATAAAAAAGAGCTAAGAAAAATACCGATAAAGACATTCCCATTGTTACATTAGGGTCTGTTGTTGGAACTATTTTAAAATATACGTGATGAGGATCCATACCATAAACATGCACACCAATATAGGTTGCTATCTGCGGTATAAAATCAACTGGAACTAAGTCCATTAAATTCATTAACAAAACCCAGACAAATGCTGTTAGTGCCATCGGCGCAATTAACTTATTTGTGTGAGAAAAAGTATCTCTAACATTTGAATCTATAAACTCAATAATTATTTCTATTGAGTTTTGAAGTCCACCTGGTACACCGGTAGTTGCTTTTTTTCCAACAATGCTAAATAAAAGTATGAAAATAAATCCAAGAGCTACAGACCATCCCATAGAATCTAAATGTATTGCATAGAAGCCCATTTCTTGAGCTTGTTGTGCTGTTTCTGCTATTTTCCAAACACCATCACTTGGGTCTTTGCCAAACGTCCAATTTGTCAAATGATGCTTTATATACTCTGAACCAGTTTGTGCGCCAGCCGCCATAGTTATTTACTAATTTGTAGTTTTGTAAAAAAAATCGTTACCAAATTTGAAAAAATAAACGCGCCAAAAAAAACTAATGGTTCTTCTATATCTAAGCATGAGAATATTAAAGCAAATAATATTACCGCAATAGACCATTTTCCAAATTCTGCTATATAAAATCGTCTTGCCTCTTGTTTTAATGACTTTGCTTTATAAATAAGCAACATATATGCCAAATATGCGTTTGATAAAAAACTTACACTTACTCCGCATAAAAAAGAGACAGCTAAACCTAAATCAAATAGAAACCACAGTACTGAAGTAATTATAATGAATATAAATAGTTCAATTAGTTGCTTTCTAAAAAACATAAGCTCTTCGGGTATGCAGTATATTAAGAGTACGAAAATTTATCAATATATTTAATAACGATATTGATAAATTTAATATATATGTAATCATTTCTCCCTGTTTTGGCCTGTTTTTTACTTAAAAACTTGTAACAAGTTATTTTTTATACCCAAGCTTTTTTAAAAGCCCTTCCAAAACGTCTAAATTGCTATATTTTAGGATTATTTTTCCATTATTTTTAAACTTAGAATGACTGATATCTATAGCTACTCCAAGCTTTTCTCTTAGCTGGTCTTCAATTTTGGTTATATGGTCATCTTTTTTTATTTTTGAAGTTTTCTTAGTCGAGGGATCTCCCTTTTCTACTACCAGTTTTTCTATATCTCTTACAGAAAGCTTTAGTGAAACTACCTTATCAGCATATAGTTTTTGCGACGCAAGACTTAATGGTAATAGAGCTCTCGCATGACCCATATCTATTTTTTTTTGCGACAACAGCTTTATTACATATTCGTCTAATGACAATAATCTTATTAGATTTGATATGTGTGATCTAGATTTACCAGTTTTTTTAGCTAATGCTTCTTGAGTAAACTTAAATTTCTTAATAAGCTTTTCTAGTCCTAATGCCTCTTCTATTGGATTAAGGTTCTCTCTTTGGACGTTCTCTAATAAAGCATATATTGCAGCAGCCTCATCGGTTATTGTTTTAATAATAGCGGGAATTTTGTTGTACCCTAAAATTTTTACGGCTCGCAACCTTCTTTCCCCCGCAATAAGTTCGTACTTATTTCCCCCGCTTTTTCTTACCAAAATGGGCTGGATTACTCCTTGCTCTCTTATTGATTCAACTAATGACTTAAGGCCTTCTTCCTCGAAATTTGTTCTTGGTTGATAGGGGCTAGTTGTGATTTGCGAAGTCTCAATTTCAAGTGACGCATGGCCTGATAGAATTTTATCTGTCTTTGAAGAGCTAAGAAGTACCTCAACCCCCTTATTTCCTAGACCGCCTTTTTTTTTCGCCATTTTTAACTTCCTATTTTGATATTTTAACTATTTCACCAGCTAAAGCTAAATATGACATTGATCCTTTGGACCCTCTATCATAATTTATAATTGAAGAGCCATGACTTGGAGCCTCTGCAAGACTTACATTTCTAGGAATTATTGTATTAAACACATTTTTGCCAAAATGGCTTTCTAACTCTGCGGAAACATCTTGCGCCAAATTATTTCGCGGGTCGTACATTGTCCTTAAAATTCCCCCAATCTTTAAACTCTCATTTACTGATATTTTAATCTTATCGATAGTTTCAAGCAATGCTGTTAATCCTTCCAAAGCATAATACTCGCATTGTGTTGGAATAATAACTGAGTCCGAAACAGCGAGAGCATTTACAGTCAAAATATTTAACGATGGTGGACAGTCAATAATTATAAAATCATAGTCTTCATCAATAATTTCTATAATTTTTTTTAATTTGAGTTCTCTGTCCTTAAATTCTAATAACTTAACCTCGGCAAATGTAAGAGCCTGATTTGAAGGTAAAAGATCGAAACCTTCGTCTACTTTGTGAACCACATCTTTTGTATCAAGCTCATTCTCCAATAGTAAATCAGCTAAAGAATATTCAAGGTCATATTTATTAATGCCGGAACCCATTGTTGCGTTTCCCTGAGGGTCCATATCAACCAACAAGACTTTTTTGTTATTTAATGAAAGAGCGGCAGATAAATTAACGCTGGTTGTTGTCTTGCCAACTCCACCTTTTTGATTACAAATAGAAAAAATTTTACTCAAAATTTCACCTTTTTATCATTTATATATAATTACTACATGTCTTTCTGCTGATAATTTTGGAACATTTATCCTCTTTACTGTAAAACGAATGCTTTTACTTAAATTTTCTAATGCGCTTAGCTCATCATGCGGATATTTTCCTTTCATGGCAATGATAACTCCATTCTCACTTAGATGATTTATAGAATTAGAATATATTGTTTTTAATGACGCATAAGATCTACATAATATCGTATCAAAAAATTTTACATTATTAAGATCTTCTATTCTTTTATGCAGCAAATCAACATTTTCTAAGTCTAGATTTATCTTAACATGGTTTAAAAAAATTATTTTTTTGTTGTTTGCGTCGATCAGTAAAAAATTTTTCTTAGGTGAAACTAAAGCTAAAGGAATTCCAGGAAAGCCAGCCCCAGAGCCTATGTCTAATATATTATTTCCAAATATGTATTCATTAATTGATAAACTATCTAGAACATGTTTTATTAACATATCATCTAATTCTATAATTGATGTTAAATTATAAAGTTTATTAGATTTTTTTATATGTTCACAAAATTTTATTAGTTTGTCGCCTGTTGTTTGTCTATCGTCAACATAGTTTGATAACTCTTCAAAAAAAAAGTCTTTTATTTTATTACTTTGCATCTTGAGCCATTTCTTTTTTATTGTTTTTAATGGCTTTTATTTGAACTTTTAAAATAGATATAGCAGCTGGCGTGACTCCCGGCACTCTTGAAGCCTGTCTTAAATTTTGAGGTCTTGCTATGTCAAGATTTTCTCTTGCTTCCTTAGATAAAGCAGATATTGAAGAATAATTAATTATTTTCGGTAGTTTCATCTCTTCATCTTTTTTATTTCTTTTTACTTCTAGGTTTTGTCTTGCAATGTACCCCTCGTATTTAATTCTTATAGCACAAGATTCGCCAACTTTTGAATTTTTATTATCAAAATCAGGAATAAAATCTGACAATCTACTATAAGTTGTGCTGGGTCTTTTTAAGAAATCACTGGCTGATATAACTTTATTATTTTCATTAAATTTTAATTCTTTCAGCCTTATTAACTCTCTATTAATTTGGTCTTTCTTATCATTGTATACATCTAATCTTTCTCGATTAACAGATCCTAGTTTTGCGCCAATAGCTGTTAGTCTTTCATCTGCATTATCTTCCCTCAAGTATAATCTGTGTTCCGCTCTACTCGTGAACATTCTATACGGCTCAGGAGCACCTTGGGTAATTAGATCATCAACCATCACTCCGATGTAAGAATTTTCTCTTGATGGTGACCACATATCTTTATCTTGTGATTTCATAGATGCATTGATACCTGCCAAAATACCCTGAGAAGCAGCCTCCTCGTAACCAGTTGTACCATTTATTTGACCTGCCATAAAAAGGCCCTCAATTTTTTTATTTTCTAAAAATGAAGTTAACCCTCTTGGGTCAAAAAAATCATATTCTATTGCATATCCAAAATTTTCTATCTTTACATTCTCAAGACCCGAAATTGTTCGGATAAACTTTTCTTGGTCTTCTTCTGGCAAACTGGTTGATATACCATTTGGATAAACTAAATTAGTATTTAGACCCTCGGGCTCCAGAAATATTTGATGAGATTTTTTTTCAGAAAACCTTATTACTTTATCTTCAATAGAAGGACAATATCTAGGCCCCTTCCCTGTTATCACTCCATTAAATAAGGGTGAGTTATCTAAGGATTTTCTAATATACTCGTGCGTTTTTTCATTTGTTCTAGCTATGTAACATTTAATTTGCTTAGGGTGATCAGATTCTTTACCTATAAACGAAAAGACTGGTCGCGGTTCGTCGCCAGGTTGTTCGATCAGATTTTTATAGTTTATCGTATTGCCATTTAGTCTTGGCGGGGTTCCCGTTTTTAAACGTCCCATCATCAAGTCTAAATCTTGCATTCTTTTTGATAACTTATTAGAAGCATCTTCTCCTATTCTTCCAGCAGAGAAAGACTTGTTACCAATATGAATCATTCCAGATAAAAATGTTCCTGCGGTTAAAATAACATTTTTGGTTTCGATTGTTGTACCGTCGTTTAATTCAACTCCACAAATGATATTATTTTTTATTATGATATCTATTACTTCCCCATCCAAAACTTCTAGGCCGAATTGTCCCTTTATTTCTTTTTGTATAAAAGCTTTATATAAATCTCTGTCGGCTTGTGATCTCGTTGCCCAAACAGCTGGGCCTTTTTTCTTATTTAGGGTTCTAAAATGTATTCCGGAAGCATCTGCGGCTCTAGCCATTACACCGCCAAGAGCATCTACTTCCTTGGTCAAGTGCCCCTTTCCTATTCCTCCAATAGAAGGATTGCAACTCATTTGGCCGATTGTTTTAAAATTTTGAGTAATCAATAAAGTATTGCTGCCGCATCTCGCGCTAGCTAAACATGCTTCTGTTCCTGCATGTCCTCCACCTATTATTATCACGTCATATTTTTTCATAGCACCATTATATTACTTTCCAATACAAAAATTTGAGAATATTCCACTTAAAACTCTCTCGTCATCGTTATTATCTAAAACCATAGAAATATTTTTTTGAGCCATTTTTAGTTTTTCAGCAATTAATTCGAGTTCGTTGAGATTGATTTGAATGCCATCAATTTCTTGGTAAGCTTGGTTTAAGTGCTCAATATTTTTAATATTGTAAAGCCCAGAGGACGAATTTTTAATAGCTGATTTTAAATACTCTAGAATTTTATTTCGCATCATATTCATATTAATATTTTCTTTTATTGATATAAATAAATCTTCTTTATTGTTTGCCTTTATTTTTTCTAAAACTTCTTTTTCTATAAGATCAATTTTATTTGCAGCAACCAATATATTTTCGTTTGCTTTTCTTATGTTGCTTAATATTTCAATATCCTCTTGGTCAATGCCATCAGAAACATTATACAAATAGACAACTATATTTGCTGAAGCTGCTTGTTTAAGAGCTCTTTCTCTTCCCTCTTTTTCTATTAAGTCGTTTGTGTCTCTTATTCCAGCCGTATCAAATATTGTCACAGGAACGCCGTCTAAACTAAATATCTTTGACACAACATCCCTTGTTGTTCCTGCTTTTTTATTTACAATAGAAACTTCATCTTCTGTCAAATAATTTATTAAAGATGATTTTCCAGTATTAGGCTTTCCGATTACAGCTACCTTGCTAGTCTCAAATAATAATCTGTTATTTTTTAACTTTTCTAGAATTTTTGAGATTTCTTTCTTGCTGTCGTTTATGAGTTTTGAAATTGACTGTATTCCCTCTGTTTCAATATCCTCATCTGAGAAATCTAGAAGCGCCTCCACCTGTATTCTTGTTTTTAGTATTGCATTGTCAACACCAAGCAAGTCTTTAGTCATTTTTCCAGACATAGATTCTCTTGCAGCTAGAGCGGCTGCCTCGGTCTTCGCATTTATCAGCGCACATAGTGACTCAGCCTCAAGGAGGCTCATTTTATTGTTTAGAAAAGCCCTTTCGCTAAATTCCCCTGGCTTTGCGAGCCTACAATTATCTATTTGCAAAATTTCATTAATGATCAATTGATACATCACAGGCCCGCCATGACACATAATTTCTAACATATCTTCGCCTGTATAAGATTTTGGGGCAGCATAATAAATTGCTACGACATCATCTATAACTATATTTTCTTTTTTAAAATTTACGTAATAAGCTTGCCTTGAAGATAGCTTTTTTTTAAAAAAAGTATTTATAATGTTGGCTGTATTATCGCCTGAGCACCTAATAACTGATATAGCTCCTGTGCCCATAGGAGTCGCAATACTTACTATCGTATCTATATTATTCACATTAACTTTATTTAGATGTTATTGATTTTGTTATTTTCCATTGCTGAGCTATAGATAGCAAATTGTTAACAACCCAATAAAGAACTAAGCCTGACGGGAAAAATGCAAAAAAAGCTGTAAAAATTATTGGTAGCATTTGCATTACTTTTGCTTGCATTGGGTCTGGTGGCGCAGGATTAAGCTTCTGTTGAAAATACATAGACGCCCCCATGATTAGAGGAAGAACGAAATAGGGATCTTTCGCTGACAAATCATTAAGCCAGAATATAAAATCTGCTTGTCTCAGCTCAACACTTTCTAATAACACCCAATATAAAGCAATGAATACTGGGATTTGAATTAATATTGGCCAGCATCCTCCCAGTGGGTTTATTTTTTCTTGTCTATACATGTCCATCATGGCTTGGTTCATCTTTTGTCTATCGCTTCCATACCTTTCTCTAATTGACTGTATCTTAGGTGAAAATTGCTTCATTTTTGCCATAGATTTGTAGCTTGTTTCTGATAATTTATAGAATGCTAATTTTATTAATAAAGTAAGCAGAATAATTGCCCATCCCCAGTTACCAACTATTGAGTATATTTTATCTAATAACCAGAAAAGGGGTTTTGATATGAATGTTAAAACACCATAATCAATAGTTAACTCTAAGCCATCCGAAATATTTTCTAATTCTTTTTGAAGCTTGGGGCCCACATATAAACTTGAATTTAGCTTACCGGTTTCTTTAGGCTGAACTAAAACCGCTTCAGACCTAGCTCCAATTATGTAGTCTCTTCTATAATCATCTACAAGTATTTCTTTAGTGTAGAATAAATTATTTTCTTCTTTTGGAAAAAACCAAGCGCTAACAAAATAATGCTCCATCATTGCAACCCACCCGCTTAAAACATTAAATTTTGGTTTTTTTTCAGCGATTTCGTCATATGATATTTTATTATAAGTGCCATCATAGTATGCGCCTCCAGTGAATGTAGGCGTAACCCATGATCTTCCTTCCCCGGTACTTTTTCTTCTTATTTGTCTATATTGTCTTCCAGACCACGCTTTGTTTGAGCCATTAATTACTGTATTTTCAATGTTAATTCTATAGCCCGCTTCATCCAAATATATTTTTTTCAGAACCTTAATGCCACGATCTTCGTTTTTCCACTCTAAAACCAAACTATTATTTTTTTTACTTTTTACTATATATAAGTCGTGGTGGTTGGGCGCCAACTTTGTTTTTTCTATTCTATTTGAGCTTTTATCATGCAACAAACCAGATTGAGCTACATAATAGTCTTTTTCAAAATCTAGTAAGCTAATATTTTTACTATTTGGTTCAGTTGTTTCAAAATAATTTAGGAGATCTGCTTTTTTTATCGTTCCACCAGCAGTGTCGATAGTTATTGTTAGATCATTATTTGACAGAGTTAGCTCTTCACCAGTCTTGACTTTTACTTGTTCAACCAATTCTTGATTTTTGTTATTTGAATTTCCAGAATTTGAATCCATTATTGCTTCTTCAGGGAAGTCTTGCAAAGTTGATTCTTCTTTATTGGTGATATTTGTATTATTTATATTTGTATTATTTACAACTGGGGCTTGCTCAATTTTCCATTGTTGCCAAATCATAAAAAGCACTAAAGTAAACGCTATGTATAATAAAAACCTATTGTTCATTTTTAGGCACCTCGTCTATACCTCCGCATGACCACGGATGGCACCTACAAACTCTTTTGGATGTTAAATATAGACCTTTAGCTGATCCGTGACTTTTTATGGCTTCTATGGCATAAGCCGAGCACGAAGGAGTAAACCTGCAATGCTGCCCTAAAAACGCACTTAGAGTTATTTGGTATAGCCTAATTATTTTTATTAGTAAGTAATTCATTTTTTTTTAAACTATCAAAAACTTCATTTATTAGTATAGAGCACTCAGATTGATTGAAATTTTTTTCGTTTCTTAAAATTAATACGATATCTAAGCCTTCTAGATGTTTTCTTCGAAACGCTTCTCTTGCAACCCTTTTAATTTTATTTCTTTCTACTGCTTTTTTAATCTTACTCTTAGCTATATTTACACCAAATCTTGCGGGCAAACCACCATTCTCAACGAAATGAAGAACAAAGGCTCTGTTTTTAACCCTCTTTCCATTTTGAAAACATCTTTTAAAGTCTTGAGGGTTATTTAATCTCATCGTCTTGGCCTTGAAACCACTACGTTTACTAAAGTTATACTGAAAGACGCTTTCTTCCTTTTGCTCTTCTTGCGTTAATAACTGATCTACCTCCAGTAGTACTCATTCTTGATCTAAAACCATGAGTTCTTTTTCTTTTTATTTTGCTTGGTTGGTAAGTTCTTTTCATTTTTAAATTCCTTTATAATCTGCTCGCGACAATACTTCTATAGTCTTTATTTGTCAATATTTACTTTATCACAATTTTTTACATAACTTATCCACAATTTTTACACAGATTTGTAGATTTTATTTCTCTTGTGGATAAGTATAATATATAAAAAACATTATAAAAAACACATCAGAAGGAAAAAGATAATATTATGCAGCCAGGATTCTGGGAACAATGTCTTATTGAACTACAAAGTGACTTCGACGAACAACAGTTTAATACTTGGGTTCGCCCGCTTCAAGCTGTTACGCAGAACAAAACCATTAAAATAACAGCGCCAAATCAATATGGCGTAGATTGGGCAAACGAAAACCTAAGTGACTTTTTTTTAAAACGCCTAGAAAATTCAGAATATAGTTTTAACTTTGAAGTTGGAGGTATATCGCAGAAGATAGACGCGGATATCACTATATTGTCAGAAGATAAAAGAGAATCATTTAATAGCAACATAACGTTTTCCTCAGATTTTACTTTTGATAATTTTGTAACTGGGAAATCGAACGAACTCGCAAGGGCTGCTGCTATTCAGGTTTCAAGCAACCCTGGTTCTACTTACAATCCATTTTTTATATATGGCGGGGTTGGGCTAGGCAAAACCCATTTAATGAATGCTATAGGCAACAATATTATTAAACAAAAATCAGATGCAAAAATTTTATATCTTCATTCAGAAAAATTTGTTGCTGATATGGTTCGAGCACTTCAACATAACAAAATTGATGCATTCAAAGATTATTATCGTTCGGCAGACGCTCTGCTAATCGATGATATCCAATTTTTTGCAGGAAAAGAAAGGTCTCAGGAAGAATTTTTCCACACTTTTAATGCGCTTTTGGAAGGAAACTGTCAGATTGTTCTTACATGTGACAGGTACCCTAAAGAAGTAAATGGATTAGACGAAAGGCTAAAATCAAGATTCGGATGGGGGCTAACGCAGTCGATTGAGCCACCAGAATTAGAGACACGCGTCGCAATCCTTCAGAAAAAAGCAGCATCTATAGGCACACATTTAGACACTGATGTAGCTTTTTTTATAGCAAAATGTATACAATCCAACGTTAGAGAACTAGAAGGGGCTCTAAGAAGAGTTATTGCTAACTCTCAATTTATGGGTAAAGAAATTACCTTGGCCTTTGCAAAAGAAGCTTTACGCGACCTAATTTCACTTCAAAATAAAATGGTAACCATAGATAATATACAAAAAACTGTCGCGGAATATTACAAAATAAGAATGTCCGATCTTTTATCTGCAAAAAGAAATCGTTCGTTAGCACGACCAAGGCAATTAGCCATGTCTTTAGCTAAGGAACTAACTAATCATAGCTTGCCAGAGATAGGAGATGCATTTGGAGGCAGAGATCACACAACTGTTTTGCATGCTTGTAAAAAAATCGTTGATGTATGTTTAACAGATAATAAAATGAAACAAGATCTAATAAATCTCAGGAGGGCTTTAAGCACATAAAATGTCCTGTTAAAAACCTGTATATATTTATGTAAAGAAAATGTATATCTTTGTAAAAACTAATTACATAACAACTTAAATATATATACTAACAGTTTAATAACCCTATAAATTATTGATTTTATTTAAATTTATGGTCATATAAACAGAAAATGGACTCAGTAATAATAACTAATATATAAATATGAAAATAATAATAACTAAAGAAAACTTAATAAAAGCATTACAGAAAATAATAGGTGTTGTCGAGAAAAGACAAACAATGCCAATTTTAAGCCACATACTTTTTAGAGAAAAAGAAGGTGGTTTTGAAGTAGTAGCATCTGACCTTGAAGTGCAGCTTTCGGCATCACTGGTGTTAGAGAACGGTTCTGATTTTACAGAAAACATAACAATTCCAGGAAGAAAACTCTTTGATATTGGCAAAGGTCTTCCGGACGAAGCCATACTTGAAATTGATAAAATAGAAGAAGGAAAGCTACAAATAAGGTCCAAAAAAAGTAAATTTATTTTGTCAGCTCTAGACGCTGCAACTTTCCCATTAATGGATGCATCGGATGAAAATAACCTTGATTTTATTATTAAATCTAGCGACTTCAAGCAAATTGTAAATAAAACAGCATTTGCGATGGCCCAACAAGATGTGCGTTATTATTTAAATGGATTGTATTTTAATATATCAAACAAGGAGTTTTTTGGGGTTGCAACAGATGGTCATAGGCTCGCGAAATCTGGGGTAGAAACAGAATTTATTATGCAGGAAAGCGTTAATGCAATAATTCCTAGAAAGGGTGTTGTAGAAATTGACAAGCAGCTTGAGGACGTGGAGGAGAATTTAAATGCAACAATTTCAAAGAATCACCTACAAATATCAAATAAAAATACACAGGCAATATCCAAGCTTATTGATGGGAAATTTCCAGATTACGAAAAAGTAATACCGGCAGATGCGAATATGCAGGTAATTGTTGACTGCAAATCTTTGAAAGAAGCTCTAATTAGAGTATCAATTTTATCGAACGACAGATTTAGAGGCGTCAGGCTTAACTTTGATAACAATGAAATTAAAGTTAGCGCAAATAACCCAGAAAAAGAAGAGGCTTCTGATGATATTAAAGCGACATATAGCGGAGACCCTTTAGAAGTAGGGTTTAATGTTAATTATTTAATAGATGTGCTCAATGTTATAAAAACAAAAAATGTGCAAATATTATTAAAAGACAACAATAGTAGTGCGCTTCTTACCCCAGAAAATGACAATTCATCAAGCTATGTCGTAATGCCTTTGAGACTATAAAAATGTTTCTAAACAAGCTTTCTTTAAGAAAACTTAGAAATATTAAAGAGGCAAACCTAACATTAAATCGTAGAACGAACGTGATTGTTGGAGAAAATGCTGCGGGAAAAACAACTATTTTAGAAGCTATAGATGTATTGTCTCGAGGGCGGAGTTTTAGAACGAACAAGATTGAAAATTTACTCAATAATGGGGAAGGCAGTCTTTATGTTGGAGCCACTGTTGGCGAGAAAAAAAGAAAACTGGAAATAGAAAAAGAAAAGGGCAAGACAAGGATATTAATAGACGACAAAGAAGAGAAAAAACAATCTGTTATAGCAGAAGAACTTGCTGTTCAATCAATCCACCCTAATAGCCATAATATTATAGAAGGAACTCCATCAGAAAGAAGAGCATTTTTAGATTGGGGTTTGTTCCACGTGGAACAAGATTTTAAGAGAGCATGGTCAAAGTACACAAAGATTTTAAAGCAAAGAAACGAAGCCTTAAAACTAAGAGATCAAAGCGAAGCAACATGGCTGAAAAAACTAGCTCCAGCAGGCGAGCTTATATCTTCTATGCGAGAAGGCTACTTAAAAGGCTTGCAACAACATTTAGAAGAAGTAGGAAGATACATAATGCCAAACCTAGAGTTAACTTTTTCATACGAAAAGGGCTGGGATGACAAGAAAACACTTTCAGATGCCCTTAATGACAAGAAACAACTTGATGCAGACAAGGGTTTTACAAGCGTAGGGCCGCAAAATGCAAATATAAAGATAATGTTAAATGGTCGAGAAGCTCAAAAAATATGTTCAAGAGGACAGCAGAAGCTTATTGCTAATATTATGCTATTATCACAGTCTAAAGATTTTTATGAAAAACGAAATTTTTCAAGCATAATACTTGTGGACGACTTATCAGCTGAGCTAACACTAGAAATGCAGGAAAAAATACTAGAAAGATTATTTGAGACAAAGTCCCAGATTTTTTTAACGGCTCTCAATGACTCTATTTTAGCAGACATATTATATGAAATGGACACTAATGTGTTCCACGTGGAACATGGAGAAATAACGGAATGACAAAATATGATTCTTCTAATATTAAGGTTTTAAAAGGCCTTGAAGCAGTAAGAAAAAGACCAGGAATGTACATTGGGGACACCGATGATGGCACAGGCCTTCATCATATGGTTTTTGAGGTTGTTGACAACTCAATAGATGAAGCTTTGGCAGGGCACTGCAAAAAAATAACCGTAGAAATTAATGTTGATAACTCAGTGACAGTGATCGATGACGGAAGAGGTATTCCAGTGGACATGCATCCAGAGGAAAAAAAGCCTGCCGCAGAAGTTATTATGACAGTTCTTCATGCTGGCGGTAAATTCGATGATAATTCTTATAAGGTTTCTGGCGGTTTGCATGGCGTTGGCGTATCAGTAGTAAACGCCCTTTCTGAAAAGCTTGACTTAGAAATATCAAGAGACGGGAATATTTATAAACAAACCTATTCTATGGGAGACCCAAAGACAAAATTGGTTAAAGGAGACAAGACAAAAAACAAAGGCACCAAAATAACGTTTATGCCGAGCAAGGAAATATTTACAGACACAGAATTTCATTTCAATATTCTTGCGAAAAGACTTAGAGAACTATCATTCTTAAATTCTGGAATAAGAATAGTATTGTCAGATCACAGGACTGATACCACAGAAGAATTTCATTATGAGGGCGGCATAAAAGCTTTTGTAGAGAATTTGAATGAGAAAAAGGATAAGGTGAATGCGAACATAATATATTTTTCTTCATCTAAAGACGACATAGGGGTTGAAATTGCCCTTCAGTGGACCGGACTTTATAGTGAAAACATATATTGTTATACAAATAATATTCCTCAATCTGATGGCGGAACTCATATCGCAGGTTTTAGAGGGGCTCTAACTAGAGCAATGAATTATTACATTGAGCAGGATGCTGCTGCTAAAAAGAACAAAGTAGCCATAAGTGGTGAAGATGCAAGAGAGGGTATAACGGCTGTTATATCAGTAAAAATGCCAGACCCAAAGTTTTCATCACAAACAAAGGCGAAATTAGTTTCATCGGAGGTCAAAGGGATAGTTGAATCTATAGCCACAGAAAGCATTAAAAGATTTTTAGAAGAAAACCCAAAGGATGCGAAACAGATTCTTGCAAAAGCCAGCGAGGCCGCTAGAGCTAGAGAGGCAGCAAAGAAAGCAAGGGAAATGACCCGTAGGAAAAAAGCAATGGACGTTGCAGGACTGCCAGGAAAGCTTGCAGACTGCCAGGAAAAGGACCCAGCTTTATCTGAAATATTCCTTGTCGAGGGAGATTCAGCTGGCGGGTCAGCAAAACAAGGAAGAGATCGAAGGACTCAAGCAATACTTCCGTTAAAAGGTAAAATTCTAAACGTACAAAGACAAAGAGATGACAAAGTCTTTGCGAATGAAGAGATAGCCACATTAGCTACAGCCTTGGGATGTGGTTTTAGCTCAAAAGAAATGTCAGATGAAGATTATGCAGCGCTGAGATACCATAAAGTAATAATAATGACAGATGCAGATGTTGATGGCGCTCATATTAGAACTCTTCTGTTAACATTTTTCTACAGCAAAATGAGAAAGTTAATCGAAAAGGGAAATGTTTATATAGCGCAACCTCCCCTATATAAAATAAAAAAAGGTAAATTGGAAAAGTATATTAAAGACGATCAGGAGCTTCTATCTCATATTACAAAGGACTGTTTAGATGGAATAGATATTTATTCGTCTAATAAATCAAAAAAACCCATAGAAATCAACGATTTAAAGATACTAATAAAGCATTGCCAAAAAGCAGATATAGCAAAATCTAATATGGCAAGAAACCATGGAAAACATTTTGTAGCTCTTTTAGAAAAAAGTTGTTTGCCAGAATTTGGATGTGACAACAAAAAAGTAAATATGTGGATTAAAGACATCTCATCCAAAGAATTTTTGTCATCAAAAGATATATCGTCTATTGAATCTAATTTAGAAGGTTCGTTTGATATAAATTATCAAGAATCTGGGCTGGAAAAGAAAATTAATATAAACAATAGCGTTTTTGCTTCAAAAGACTATAAAAATTTTTATGATTACTCAGAAGCCTCTAAAAAACTTCTGGGAAAAGATGCGTACATGGTTAAACAAGATAAAAAGATCAATATTAAAGACTTTTTGGATGCTTTTGAATGGATAATAGCTGAGGCGAAAAAAGGTTATTCAATCCAAAGATATAAAGGGCTAGGAGAAATGAACCCAGGCCAGCTATGGGAGACAACAATGGATCCAGAGTTTAGAACATTGATACAGATAAAAGAAGAAGACAGAGCTTTGGCAGAAAAAACATTTGAAGATTTGATGGGCGACAATGTTGCGCCTAGAAAAACATTCATCGAAGAAAACGCTCATTTTGCTGTTAATATTGATATATAGAGATTTATTAAATAAGGAAATAAAAAATATAAAATGGACAAAACAAAAAACACCCTATTAACCTCTTCCGCGTTGCCACTGTTCTCAAAAATGCAAACGAAAGACATGTTCAATGCTATTAAGTATTTAGTAGATGAAAATAAAGAAATAATAAAAAAGATTGAAAAATTAAAAAAACTCACTTGGTCAAACTTTATATATAAGATTGAAGAGTCCGACGATAAAATTTCTAAAACGTGGGCTCCCATTAGGCATCTTAATTCAGTAATGAATGACAAAGAGGTTAGAAAACAGTATGAGAAGAGTTTAAATTTACTAACATCTTATTACGGGAAGGTAGGCCAAAATAAAAAACTATTTAACCAGTATGAGAAATTTTTTAATGAAAACAAAAGTAAACTTAATGCAAACCAAAATAAATTATTAAAAGATATATTAAGAGGCTTTAAATTGTCAGGCGTCCATTTAGACCCGTTACAAAGAAAATCCTTCAGAGAGTGCCAGGAAGAACTAGCTAAGCTAGAATCTAAATTTGAGCAAAATATTCTAGATTCTACTAACTCCTGGACAAAGAATTTTAAAACATCAAAAAGCTTAGCTGGCATGCCTCAAAATTCTTTAGAAATTGCAGCAGAAGTAGCTCTTAGAAGCAAACAAAGTGGCTATACCTTAACATTAGATCAACCTTGCTATATGGCTGTAATGACATTTGCAGACAACCAAGCGTTAAGAAAAGATTTATATCTAGCTTATGCAAGCAGAGCATCAAAAAAATTCCCAATAGATAAGAAATGGGATAATACTAAATTAATTGAAGATATTTTAACTTTAAGACAAAAGATGGCGTTAATTTTAGACTATAAAAATTATGCGGAGTATTCGCTCGCAACAAAAATGGCTAAATCTACTCATGACGTTATCGATTTTTTAAATAATTTAAAAGTGAAGGCTATAAAGCAATCAAAAAAAGAGATGGTCATATTAAGCAAATATGCCAAAAAAAAATTAGGGTTAAAAAAAATAAATCCATGGGATCTTGCATATATATCTGAAAAATATAAGGAAGAAAATTTTGGGGTTTCTCAGGAAGAACTAAAAAAATATTTTCCTGTTGAAAATGTAATTGAGGGTTTGTTCAAATTAGTAAATTCGCTATATGGATTAAAGGTTAAATTAAAAAAAACAAAAGATGTTTGGCATGAGGATGTTCGTCTGTATGAAATCTATGATAAAAACAATACTCTTAGAGGGAAGTTTTATTTTGATCTTTATGCAAGGCAAAATAAACGTGGTGGCGCATGGATGGATGAGTGCATTCAGAGAAGAGAAAAACTAAATGGAAAGATACAATCCCCAGTAGCTTTTATTACTTGTAATTCTAGTCCACCAACAAAAAAGAACCCTGCTTTTTTTACACATTATGATGTTGAAACTCTTTTTCACGAGTTTGGCCACGGCCTTCAACATATGCTGACAACTGTAAATTACGCTGGCATTTCTGGAATCTCTGGCGTCGAATGGGATGCAGTTGAGCTGCCAAGCCAATTTATGGAAAACTGGTGTTGGGAAAAAGATGTGCTAGATACTTTTGCTTTTCATTTCGAAACTAAGAAAAAATTACCAGATAATTTATTTAAAAAACTTTTGGCTACAAAAAATTATAATACTGGATTAGCATTATTGCGACAAATTGAGTTTTCTCTTTTTGATTTTTTACTTCATATGAACGATAAAGATCACAAGATTAAGTTGGCAGAAGAAATACTCAAAAACGTGAGAAAAGAAACTGCTCTCTTGCCTGTTCATAAAAACAATAAATTTGAAAATAGTTTCGCACATATATTTTCTGGTGGTTATGCAGCTGGATACTATAGTTACAAATGGGCAGAAGTGCTTTCAGCAGATGCCTTCATGGCTTTTAAAGAAAATAAGTTAGTAGATAGAAAAGTTGGCAATAACTTTATGAAAAAAATATTAGAAAAGGGTGGTTCAAAACCAGCGCTAGAACTTTTTATAGATTTCCGCGGCAGGGAGCCAAAAATTGAGCCTTTGTTAGACAGTCTAGGCCTAAGATGAAAATAGCATCATGGAATGTAAACTCTCTAAGAGTTAGACTGCCCCAGGTTCTTAGTTGGTTAGAAGAGAGTGATGTCGATATATTGGCAATTCAAGAAACAAAAGTTGAAGATAAATCTTTTCCAGTTGATGAGATTACTAAAGCAGGGTTTTTTTGTGATTATATTGGCCAAAAAACTTATAATGGCGTTACAACAATCAGTAAAATTCCTGCAGAAGAGTCTATTAAGTTAATTAATAAAAAAGAACAGGATCAAAAAAGATTTCTTTTAACAAGATATGGAAAAAATTTAACGGTTCTAAATTTATACGTTGTAAATGGACACGAGGTAGGAACAGATAAATACGAGTATAAGCTTTCATGGATGAAAGAAGTTACAAAACAAATAAAAAAAGATTTAGATAAAACAAAATACTATGTAATCCTTGGCGATTTTAATATAGCGCCAGATGACGATGATATTTATGATCCCGAAGCATGGAAAGATAGAATTTTGTGTAGTAAAAAAGAAAGGGCTGCGCTTAAAGATCTTTTTGACCTTGGCTTTAAAGATAGTTTTCGGTTATTCCATCAAGAGAAAGAGCTTTACAGTTGGTGGGATTATAGAACAGGAGCTTTTAGAAGAAATAGAGGCTTAAGAATTGATCTAATATTAACAAACAATGAGTTATCGAAGAAATGTCAATCTAGTTATATTGATGCTGGACCAAGAAAAAACGAGCGCCCTTCAGATCACGCCCCTGTAGTTTCAGTATTTGATATATGAAAATAGACAAGTCTTAAAATGATGATAGTATAAATATAAGCTAACTAACTGTAACTATTTATGAGATCAATTTTAGTTTTAAATTCAAAAGGTGGCTCAGGGAAAACAACTATCGCAACAAATCTAGCAAGTTTTTATGCCTCAATTGGCAAACAAGTTGCGTTAGTCGATTTGGATAGCCAAGAAAGTTCAATTAGCTGGTTAAAAGCCAGATCATCTGCAAAACCACCTATAACAGGCATAAAAGGCTATGGGATTAAAGTTAAAAGGGGAGTTGATTATAAAATTATTGATGCTCCTGCAGGTCTTCAAGGAGCAGCACTGACCAAAGTTCTAAATATGGCAGAAAGTGTAATCATACCAGTCTTGCCATCGCCAATAGATATGAGAGCAGCTGGCGATTTTATTAAAAATATAAAAAAACACTCTCGGGTAGTTAAGAAGAAATCAAAAATTGCTTTGGTTGCAAACAGGGGGAGAGATTATACTAATATTTATTGGGAATTAGACGAATTCTTGGAAGGGCAGAAAATTCCATTTTTGACAATGGTAAGAGACAGCCAAAATTACATTAGAGGCGCAGAAAAAGGTCTTGGAATATACGAAATGGGCCCAGCTATGACAGAAGTGGATAGAACTTATTTTGACCCCATAATTGATTGGCTAAATAGCAAAAGAAGCAGATAGATTTTTTATTTTAAAACCCTACAGCGTAAGAGATATAAAAGTTTTCTAAGTCAGAATCATGGTATGTTAGCTCTTGAAAGTTAGTGTGAAAATCTAACTTTGCTTTTTCGGTTATAAAATAGCTCAAAGTTGCTCCAAAAGATCCTCTGGTTTTATCAACCCCACCACCATTATGAAGTTTTACTGCTGTAAGCCCAGATATAGTCGATGAGGATGTATTTACGTCGCTAGTTGAATTTTTTATGTCGTGCTCTAAGCCTAAAGATCCAGTTAACATAAATTTGTTATTCATTATATATTTCCCTTGTACGCCAAAAATAAAAGTATTGGTCTCATTAGATACTGCGTCAAATGTTAGGGGATTATCAACTCCGTATTCAGAATAAGCATCTTGTTTAATAGAAGAGTAACGAAAACCTGAAAAGGGACGTAAAGCAAACGAATCGTTTACAGTGTATTGATAAGATAATTCTGCCATATAAGTTTTCATTTCAATATCTGTTTTTCCAACACCGGCTTCAGCATCTCCAACGGCGATTCTTGTTGTGGTAATTTCTTTTGATTGATGAGCGGCCATAATTTTAGCCTCAAATCCTAGCTTACTTTTATTTTGATTCCAAACAGTTGAAGCTCCAACTAACGGAGAATCGTTTTTAAGTTGGACACCTGACGGCAAACTATTATTTGCCATTTGATCAATAAAAGCCGCCACTCTAAAATTGTCATTGAATTTGAAGCCATTGACCATTTGTCCAGCCGTGTAGTCAAAGTCAGTATCATTGTTTCCATTGCTGTCAACTAGCCTACTAAATAAGGCTCCGCACATACCTTGTTGGTCAAAGAGTCCGCAATCATAGCTACTCAAATTCAAATAACTCGAGATGTAAGAGAAACTATTAAAAACTGCGCTCGTAGCATAAGTTAAATTTGAAACTGTGGTTATGGTGTTAGATGCAGAAGGGGCATTCGAGTCAATGACTAAATCCCAAGTATTGTTGTTATCAGAATCAGACAAAGTCCAAGTGTATATTCCAGATGTCCCAGAGGTTGCTGACAATCTAGCTGAAGTTAAACCTTCTATGACGCTTGAATATGTAGCCCCATCAATTCCTGAAGCCGATCTAGTTGTGTCGATATTAAAATTCATCGTGCCACTACTTACACTATTAAATTTAACTTTACCGTAATCTGCCCCATCATTTATGATGACGTAATAATTTGTTGGCACTTTATTTATAGTTAAAGCATCTGTACCACCCTGATCATTATACAAGTTCGTTATATAAGAAGAGCCCGATAAATCGATATCGCTTCCCACACCACTCGTTGATATGGTGCCTGTATTAATTAAATTTGTTATATAAACGTAGTTATACAGATGAATGCCAGCTACAGTAGCTTGTATGGTTCCAGAATTATTTATGGTTCCAAAGTAGCCATTGTCTGCCTGTGTACTATTACCATAATGAATTATGCCCGCACCGTTACCTCCAGTGATCGACCCACTGTTATTTAGCGTGGTAATAATTGATCTTGAATTCAACGATATTGCTCTTGTTCCAATGATGGTGCCTGAATTATTTATGGTTCCAATTACAGTATTCCCGTTCCTAGGCGGGTAGTTGTGCATATAAATTCCACGATCCTCACTACTTGACCCTAATGTTCCAGAGATATCGAGTGTTGTTAAAGTCACGGTATTGCTTTTATCGTACTGGTTTAAATAAAGGGAGCTACCCTCTTCGTCAGTCGCTTGAACTATGCCTTTAATATCAAGCTTAAATAGGTCTTCTGTAAGAAAAATAACACTACTATCATCTGAGACGGTAACACCTAAATCAATGGTAATTGTATTTGAGTTCGAGCTATTTAGATCAAAACCATCGCAGTCCGCAGAAATATTGGTATCCGAGCCAGAGTTCACCGAGCAGTCAGCAGCAAGAGCTTTTTGACTTGTTAACACAAACAAAAAAAACAATAGTAAAAACGATATTTTTTGCAACACAAATCCCTTTATTAATTTAGTCATCCATTAACTAATGCAACTTTTATTCCATAAGCATCTACTACTACTCTTACTCTTAACTCTTATTAATTATTCAATGCAAGAATTTTCATCACACTTTACAATAAAACGTTTTGATTTTTTAACACAAGTTACCTCATAAACTTTATAGTCCGTATTTTCAGTTTTGATGATCTTTGCGCTAGAGCCACTTATGCAACCTCTGCTTTCAAGGAGGCTTTGTATGCCTTCTTTGTTAGCTTTAGTAGCTTCTTTTTTTTCTTTCTGGTTTTCTTTCGTTCCTTCTTTTAGCCAATCTTTAATGTTATCGGTTTTTGCACAGCTACTTAATGTGATTCCGATAGATAGGGTCAAAATTATAACAGCAAATTTCTTCATTGAAGAACCTCACAACCATCAGGTTTGCAATCAAAAATCAATCGTTTAACTTCTTTTA
>ERZ802831.349-NODE-349-length-24007-cov-19.0511_pt1 | contig 24007 bp, 19 predicted proteins | sample MGYA00345655_ERZ802831 | MGnify/ENA primary metagenome ERZ802831 (study PRJEB30503, sample SAMEA104212376) | marine metagenome | biome: Westerlies Biome; feature: [SRF] surface water layer (ENVO:00010504) within the epipelagic zone...; material: water...
CCAGCCGCTCTGTCGGGGTTTCATTGCCACTAATCTCAGACGGGTATTCATAGCGCAGCGCGTCGAGCGAGAACGTCATCTTTTGACTAAGCGCATAGGCGCGTTGCAGCGTTGCCGGATGATCTTGGTAAAGTCGGCACATTTCGGCGGCGCTGCGCAGACGTTGTTCGCTATTGGCCAGCGCAGCGCGGCCCAGCGTATCAACCCGAACGCCCAGACGGATTGCGGCCAGAACATCGGCCAGTTTGCGCCGCCGGCCGTGATGCATCAACGGCGTGGCGCTGGCAAGCGTCGGCAGACCAAGCCGGGTGGCCAGACCGGCGATGGCGGCAAAACGTGCCGGATCCTGACCATCATAACGCGGTGCCATCACCAGATGCATCCTTGGGCCAAAGCAGCGCGTCAAACGTTGCACTGGGCGCAGCCATTGTTTGGCTCCGCGCAGCGAAGTCAGCGCCGCAGGTGGATGCAGCAACAACTGCACCCCTTCGGTCCCAGCGGTGATCAAATCTTCAAGACATAGATCACAAACACCTTTGGCAGCGCGCTGGCGGCCTGTCGACAGCAACCGGCACAACAGCGCCCAACCAGCACGGTTTTCCGCCAACACGGTGATATCGGGGGCGTCTAAAAACCGCAGGCGGGCCGCCGGGATCAGCCGCGGAACCGTATAGATCGCAGCCGACGGGGGCACAGACAAATCGGGCGGAGCCGGTGGCCCAATCAGGCCATGTGCGGCGTCAAAAGCGCGCCGCTCGGCGACCAGACGGGCGACCTCACGCGCTGCCGCATGAGCACGAACGATGCCGGCAACGGTGTTATCATCGGCAATGGCGATGGCCGCCAGCCCCGCCAGAGCGGCACGACGGATATATTCCTCGGGGTGCGACGCCCCGGTGAGAAAAGTAAAGTTAGAGGTGATCGACAATTCGGCATACATGAGTCGGCATTATATATTCACGTTTTGTTCTTTTCCAGAGGGGTGCGGCTTTTGCTCGCAAGCTAGTGGTTTCACAACCACATTTAATTTTAATAAAGACGGCAATGACCTTACCAGGCTCAAAAATAATCTTGGGTTCGTTTTACAAGGCGATGCAAACGACACAGTGCGCTTTGACACTTTAATCCTCTCAAAAGCGGGTTTAGATTTGTTCAATATCACCGACAGTAGTTTTAAGGTGCAGAAACTGGCAGATGTCACTTTGGCCAAGGAAAGCGTCAAGGGCTGCTATCACAGCCCAATGATCGTGCATGGTGAAACCGTAGAAGTAGGCAACCTAACCGAGCTGTTCGCATCAGTGCCGCCACAAGACCCCTAAAGATGCGCCGCAAACACCGCCAGCACCTGTTCATACACCTGCCGTTTGAAAGGCACGATATTGTCGGCCAGTTGATCCACCGCCAGCCATTGCCAGTTTGAAAACTCTTGATGTTCGGTGGCAATATCAACGTCGTTATCGGTGCCTTTGAACCGCATCAGAAACCATTTCTGGCTCTGGCCACGATAGCGCCCCTGCCATAGTTTTGCCACCAGATCGGCGGGCAGGTCATAGGTAATCCAATCGTCGGAGACCGCCACGATCTCAACCAGATCCGGACGCACGCCGGTTTCTTCGTGCAACTCGCGCAAGGCCGCTGTGCGCGGATCTTCGCCCGGGTCAATGCCGCCCTGTGGCATTTGCCACGCCGGTGTGCGGTTGTCCAAACGCTGGCCAACAAAAACTTTGCCTGCCGCATTAAGCAGCATCACCCCAACGTTTTCACGATAGGGCAATGCGGCGATAGCGTCAGCTGTCAGACCGCCAGCGGTCAAATCACCTGCGGTCATTTTGGCGCCAAGGCCGACAGACCTTTGAGAATATCAATCGCATAGGCCATCTGATAATCATCCTTACGCAGTTTTGCGGCGGCTTCGGCCTTTTCGCGATCAGCCTCGATCTGCAGAATTTCATCCTCGGTCAGACTGTCATTGTTGAGACTGCCACGCAAATCAGCTTCAGACCGGCTGCGACGGGGGGTGTCTGTCGCCTCTTCGTCGTCTTCAGCCACCCGTCGCGGCTGTTCAACAATAATATCAGGCGAGATGCCAAGCGCTTGAATCGAGCGGCCCGACGGGGTGTAATAGCGCGCCGTGGTCAACTTCATCGCACCACTGCCCCGCATCGGCATCACCGTCTGAACCGAGCCCTTACCAAAGCTCTTGGTGCCCACGACGATGGCACGGCGGTGATCCTGCAGCGCCCCAGCGACAATTTCAGAGGCTGAGGCCGAGCCCCCATTGATCAACACAACCAACGGTTTTTGCTGGGCCAGATCACCGACCGTGGCGTTGTGGCGGTCGCCATTTTCGGGGTCACGACCCCGGGTGCTGACGATTTCACCCTTGTCGAGAAACGCGTCCGAGACCCGAATTGCCTGTGTCAGCAACCCGCCGGGATTGTTGCGCAGGTCCAGAATAAAGCCATTGACCAGATCAATGCCGCCGGCGGCCTCGATCTGCTTTTCGATACCGGCTTCAAGGTTGCTGTAGGTCTGGTCGTTAAAAGTGGTGACGCGCAGGACCACGCTCTCACCCTCGACAAAGATTGCTATAGGTCTGGTCGTTAAAAGTGGTGACGCGCAGGACCACGCTCTCACCCTCGACACGGGTGCGCACAGCGGTGAGTTTGATGGTGTCGCGAATAATGGTGACATCAAACGGCTCATCCTCGCCTTCCCGTACCACGGTGATGACAATCTCAGAGCCAACCACACCGCGCATCATGCCGACCGCCTCATCAAGGCTGAGCCCCAGAACGCTGTCACCGTCGACATGGGTGATGAAATCCCCCGCCTCAATACCGGCCTCATCAGCCGGAGTGTCATCGATCGGCGAGACGACTTTAACAAAACCCTCTTCTTGGGTGACTTCGATGCCAAGACCACCAAATTCGCCCCGGGTCTGAACCCGCATATCGGCGGCGTCTTCTGGTGAAAGATAACTGGAATGTGGATCAAGCGAACTGAGCATACCGTCAATGGCCGCCTCAATCAGATCTGCAGCATCAACCTCTTCGACATATTGCCCCCGAATTCGTTCAAAAATATCGCCAAACAAGTCCAGTTGCTGATAGATATTGGCTTTCTGGCTATTTTCTTGGGCTAAAAGCGGCCCAGCGACCTGCGTTGTAACAAGCGTTCCAGCCAAAACACCGCCAGCAATGGCCATGACGATTTTGTTCATATGTTCAATCCTTCTGTGATGTGAACCAGTCTAGCGGGTCCACCGGAGTATCCCCCTGCCGTACCTCTATATAGAGTGTTTCTGTGCGATCAATTCCAGTTCCATCGCGCGATTGTGATAATATGGCATCTAATTGTGGGGTTTGCCCTCCCATCAAACCCAACGGGCTACCCGCTGGCACGACCTGTCCAATCTTGCCATAAACCTGCGCCAGCCCAGCCAAAACGAACAGCGTATCTTTCTGTGGTTCTAAAATAAGCACTTGTCCATAGTCAAGCAAAGGCCCCCCATAGCGGATCGTCGCTGCCGTGGGTGCGGTAACCAGCGCTCGGGGCCGGGTTGCCAAAACAATGCCCGGACGCACCACGCCCGCGGCATCAGCCTCGTCTTTGAGCCGCAACAGCTGGCCCCGAACCGGCATCGCAAGCCGACCCTTTTGTCCGGCAATATCCGGCAGCGCCGTTGTCATCTCCTCAGTGGCAATCAACCCGACACTGTTGGCAAAGGCCGCCAAGGTCTCGGTCGCGGCAATCAACACAGCGGTCTGCAGCGGATCCTCGACAAAGCGCTGCGGCAAATCCCGGCGTCCAGACATCGCCTGGCTCAATTTGGTCCGTGCCAATTGTGCACCAACCAAGCCTTTCTGCATATGGTTTGAGGCCTGCTGTTGTAACTGGCGCAACGCAGTTACCTCGTCCAGATCTCGGCGCAATGCCTGCGCCTGCGCCTGCAAGCCCGGTGTAACATCCGCCAACAACATTGCCGAACGGGCGGTTTTAACCGGACCGGAAGGATGCAGCAAAACCGTCGGTGCAGGCGAGCGCACGATTGTTTGCAACACGCCAAGCAACCGAGAAATACCATCCTCACGACGGTTTATTTCCTGCGTCATCCGCGCCTCACGGAGCGCGACTTGGCGCAATCCCACCCGCATGGCAGCCAGACCGGCCTCATAGCCTTTTACCGCAGCGCTCAACGCCTTGACCCGGTCGCGCGCAGTCTCGGCATAGACAAGCGCAACCGCCGCATCCTCAAGCACCGCCACCGCGGCTGCAGCCGCTTGCCGAGGGTCCGTGTCAGCGCGGGCCGTCGGGCTAAGCAGCAAAAGCACAATAAAAGTCAGGGCGCGCATAAGGGTTTCATCTCGCGATCAATGTCTTTCCTGTCATTTCGGGTGGTTTGGGCAAATCCATCAACTCGAGCAGGCTGGGTGCCAGATCGGCCAAACAGCCATCATTCAGCGTCGCGCCCTGCGGGCCTCCTACCAAGATCACCGGCACAGGGTTAAGCGTATGAGCGGTGTGGGCACCCCCAGTTTGGGGATCCACCATAACCTCGCAATTGCCGTGGTCTGCGGTCACAATCAAGCTGCCTTGCCCCTTTTCAATCGCCTCGACAACACGGCCCAAACCCCGATCAACGGCCTCACAGGCCTTGATTGCGGCGTCCAGATCGCCAGTGTGGCCCACCATGTCGGGATTGGCGTAATTTGCCACAATCAGATCATAGCCCTTTGCAATGGCCGCCACCAAAGCATCTGTCACCTCAACCGAGGACATTTCGGGCTGCAGGTCATAGGTTGCAACTTTTGGCGAAGCGGGCATGAGCCGGTCCTCGCCCCCTTCGGCAAGTTCGACCCCACCATTCAGGAAAAAGGTCACATGCGGATATTTTTCGGTCTCGGCCAAACGGAATTGCCGTTTGCCGTGCTGGGCCACCCAAGCGCCCAAGGTATTCACAATTTTTTGTTTGGGATAGCAGACAGTCATAAAACTATCGTGGTGGCTGGAATAACCGACCATGCCAAGACATCCCGACAGCTTTGGTCGCGTACCGACATCAAATGCATTGAACGCGGGGTCAGCCAACGCACTGAGAATTTCCCGCGCCCGATCAGCGCGGAAGTTCAAACAAAACAAACCGTCTCCCTTGGCAATCCCATCATAGCCCGCAATCACCGTTGCGGGTATGAACTCGTCACTGATATCCTGCGCATGAGCCTGCGCAACTGCCGCAGTGCCAGAGGCGGCGAAAACGTCCGATTTTGCGTGTACAATCGCGTCATAGGCTGATTGAACCCGCTCCCAGCGGGTGTCGCGATCCATGGCAAAATAACGTCCGATTACAGTGCCTATACGTGCCCCCTCTGGCAGGCTGTCGCGCAGGTATTGGATGAAACCATCCGCAGATCGCGGCGCCACGTCGCGCCCGTCAGTAATCGCATGCACAACCACCTGAATGCCGTTCGCCACCAACGCCTGAACCGCCGCCTTTAGATGGGTTATATGCCCATGAACACCGCCATCCGATACAAGACTGAACACATGGGCGGTGCCGGTGTTCGCGCCCACTTCAGCAGCGAACGCCATCAGGGGCTGATTCTGAAAAAAAGATCCATCTTCTATCGCCAGATCAATTTGTCCAAGATCCATCGACACAACCCGTCCGGCGCCAATATTGGTATGGCCGACTTCAGAATTGCCCATCTGACCGCTGGGCAAACCCACCTGTGGGCCATGGGTGATCAGCTGCGCATTTGGACATTGCGCCATTAGCCGATCAAAATTCGGCGTCTTGGCCAATGCAGGGGCATTACCAGCCCTGTCCGAGCGCACGCCCCAACCATCTAGGATGCACAACACAACAGGTTTTAGTTCGCTCATAAGCATACTCTTTCTTTTGTATCACGGGTTCCATCACATCACCGAACCCCAGACACACCACGCGGCTATCGCGCCGGGACAACAGACCTGAATACCTCCTTACCGCCCCGCGCAACCGCAGTAAATTCCTGTTGAACGCAAATCTCGTATTTGCGCTCTTTGCGAGACGTGAATTATCCGCTAAGCACAGAAGAAACAAACGTGTATTCAAAAACGAGATTTGCAGAATGTCATTCAGGGTTTTATCCGCCTTTTTGATTACAGCTTTGACCCTTGCACCGGTGTCACAAGCGGCGCCTTTACAATTGGCGACCTCAAGCCCACCAGAACCGGCTCTGTTCACATCTAAGACGGAAAAAAACATCAACCACAAAGATGCACGCCTAGCACGCTGGGTCCGCAGCTTTCGGTACAGAGCACTGACCTCGGGCATACCTGCCATTACCTTTGAAGCAGCAATGCGCGATGTTCAATATTTGGAAAAAGTCATTGAACTGGACCGCAATCAGTCGGAATTCACCAAAACGATCTGGGACTATCTCGACATCGCAGTGGCCACAAAGCGCGTCACAAACGGCAAAACGGCCCTGCATAAATGGCACAAGACATTGCGTGAAATCGAGGCCCGCTATCAGGTGGAAAAAGCGATCCTTGTTGCCATATGGGGATTGGAAAGCGCCTATGGCGAAAAACGCGGCGATATCCCGGTGATTTCCGCGCTCGCGACACTGGCCTATGACGGGCGTCGCGGCGCATTTTTCGAAGAACAGTTAATTACAGCCCTGAAGATTTTAAACAACGGTGATACGACCGTGCCCCGCATGGTCGGCAGTTGGGCCGGCGCCATGGGCCACACCCAGTTTATGCCAACTTCTTATCGCGACTATGCCGTAGATTTTACCGGCGACGGCAAGCGCGATATCTGGTCTGATAATCCAAGTGACGCGTTGGCCTCAACCGCCGCGTATCTTGCTGAATTTGGCTGGACTAAGGGCATGCCCTGGGGCGTTGAGGTTCGGCTGCCTGCAGACTTTAACTATGGGCTGGCGCAGCGGCGCATAAAAAAACGCCCCTCGGACTGGGCCCGCGCCGGGGTGGTCTCGGTGACTGGAAAGCCAATCCCCGATTACGGCAGAGCGGCAGTCTTGCTGCCGGCCGGTGCCAAGGGAGCCGCATTTTTAGTGTTTAAGAACTTTGAGGTTTTAGAAAATTACAACAGCGCAGACGCCTATGTCATCGGTGTTGGCCACTTGGCGGACCGGATCGTGGGCGGCTCAAAAATCAAGGCAAAATGGCCCCGTGAAGACCGGGCATTAAGCTTTGCCGAGCGACAGGAAATGCAGCGCCGTCTCACGTCAGCCGGTTTCAATACCCAGGGCATCGATGGCAAGATCGGGCCGTTAACCATCGCTGCAGTGCGCGCGTTTCAACGCCGCGTGGGCCTGCCCGCTGATGGGTATGCCTCTCTGCAGTTACTCGAGCGGTTGCGCCGCTAGGCACGTTCTGGGTTCCCTACAACCCCGAACGGCCCAGAACACCTCGACTTGTAAACCACCAAAGCCCATGGCAGTTTGGCGCAGAAACCAGACATGAGGCGGCAATGCAAACAGTGATCGACCCGGTGAGCCTTCAGTTGCCCCAGACCGTCGAGCCGCGCAACCCAGGGCAGGATTTTAACGCCGACTGGCTGCGCAATCTGCAGGCCAATACCTCGGCGATCGAACGCCGCGCCAAAACTCTGCCGGGGCGCCGTTCGGTGAAAAAAGACCATCAAGCCGCTTGGTTGTTAAAGGCGATCACCTGCATTGATCTAACCACACTATCGGGGGATGATACTGCCGAACGGGTGCAGCGGCTCTGTGCCAAAGCCCGCCAACCACTGCGCGCCGATCTGTTGACCGCGCTTGACATGCCTCAGATCACCACAGGGGCAATTTGCGTCTACCACGAGATGATCAATCCCGCCGTTGCCGCGCTGTCTGGTTCGGGCATTCCAGTGGCCGCAGTCTCGACCGGCTTTCCCGCCGGACTATCGCCGTTTCACTTGCGCGTGGCCGAGATCGAACAAAGTGTCGCCGCAGGGGCAGACGAGATTGATATCGTGATCTCGCGCCGCCACGCACTGAGCGGCGATTGGCATGCGCTTTATGACGAGGTGCGTTCGTTTCGCGCCGCCGCCGGTCACGCACATCTCAAAACCATTCTTGCCACCGGTGAATTGGGCACGTTGCGCAACGTTGCCCGCGCCTCGATGGTGTGCATGATGGCCGGAGCGGATTTTATCAAAACCTCAACTGGCAAGGAAAGTGTCAACGCCACATTGCCAGTCTCTTTGGTGATGCTGCGCGCCATCCGGACCTATTTTGAGCGCACCGGATACCGCATTGGGTATAAACCCGCCGGTGGCCTGTCCAAGGCCAAAGACGCGCTGGTCTATTTGTCATTGATGAAAGAAGAGCTCGGCCTGCGCTGGCTGCAGCCCGATCTGTTCCGGATCGGTGCCTCGTCCCTGCTGTTAGATATCGAGCGGCAATTAGAACATCACGTCACCGGAGACTATTCAGCCGGATATCGCCACGCCCTCGGCTGATCAACCCGCCATCAGCTGATCAAAAAGATGCCCTTTGGGAATAAAAATATGACTGTAAAAACGATCTTTGAAACAATGGAGTATGGCACTGCCCCCGAATCTCCCGCCGAGGCTTTGGGGTGGCTGGCCGAAAGAGACGGGCGTTTTGGCCATTTCATAGATGGGGCGTTTACCGAACCAGCACCAGATTTTGACAGCCGCAATCCCGCATCCGGCGCGATTCTGGCCCGTTTGAGCACTGCCACTCAGGCGGATGTGGACCGCGCCGTTAACGCCGCACGCCGCGCCCAGCCAGAATGGGAAGCCCAAGGCGGACACGCCCGCGCCAAAGTGCTCTATGGGCTGGCGCGACTGTTGCAAAAACACGCACGCCTGTTTGCCGTGTTAGAAACGCTCGATAATGGCAAGCCGATCCGCGAATCCCGCGATATCGACACCGCGCTGGCGCAGCGCCATTTTTATTACCATGCCGGCATGGCGCAGCTTATGGCGTCCGAATGTCCCGGTCGGGTCGCATTGGGGGTCTGTGGACAGATTATCCCGTGGAATTTCCCGTTGTTGATGCTGGCGTGGAAAATCGCACCAGCCCTCGCCATGGGCAATACGGTGGTGTTGAAACCGGCCGAATACACCTCTCTAACCGCTCTGCTTTTTGCCGATATCTGCCGCCAAGCCGCAGTACCGGACGGCGTGGTGAATATTGTCACCGGCGATGGCGGTGTCGGCGAAAAGATCGTCACCCACGCGGGTGTTGATAAAATTGCCTTTACCGGATCGACAGAGGTGGGGCGCCACATTCGCCACGCCACAGCCGGATCTGGCAAGGCCCTGACTTTGGAACTTGGCGGCAAATCGCCCTATATCGTATTCGATGACGCCGATCTGGATTCGGCCGTGGAAGGGCTGGTCGATGCGATCTGGCTCAATCAGGGACAAGTGTGCTGCGCCGGATCGCGGTTGCTGGTGCATGAACCGGTCGCGGCAGCGTTTCATACCAAGGTCAAAGCCCGGATGGACAGGCTTAGGATCGGCGACCCAATGGATAAATCAATCGATGTCGGCGCAATTGTCGACCCAATCCAGCATGCCGCAATCACCCGCATGGTCAATGCCAACACAGATGGCGAGACTTATGTCACCGCGGCCGAAATCCCCGCAACAGGTTGTTTTTATCCCCCGACCCTGATCACCGGCCTGTCACCTTCAGCCACACTTATGCAGGAAGAGATTTTCGGCCCCGTGCTGGTCAGCACCACTTTCCGCACCCCCGCCGAGGCCGTGCAACTGGCCAATAACACCCGCTATGGACTGGCCGCAACACTGTGGAGCGAAAACATCAATCTGGCCTTGGATATCGCGCCCAAACTCGTGGCCGGCGTGGTCTGGGTCAATGGCACCAACATGTTTGACGCCGCCGCAGGCTTTGGCGGGGTCCGCGAAAGCGGATTTGGTCGCGAAGGGGGTTGGGAGGGTTTGACTGCTTATACCAAACCCGCTGGTGCCAGTTCACCACTTGAGAAAATTCCTGCATTTTTAGCGAAAACTGACCCGTCTCCCAAACCGGATACTTCTATGGGTGTCGGGATGGATCGCACCGCAAAACTATATATCGGTGGCAAACAGTCGCGTCCCGATGGTGGGTATAGCCGCATCATGTACGACGCCGATGGCGCATCGCTGGGGCAGGCCCCGATTGCAAACCGCAAAGATATACGCAACGCTGTTGAGGCGGCACAGGCCGCCGCAGGTTGGGCCAAAACGACCGGCCATAACCGAGCCCAAATTTTGTATTTCATCGCTGAAAACCTCTCGGCACGCCACGCTGAGTTTGCCGCTAATATCGATCGGACGACGGGCGGAAACACCGGCCAACAAGAGGTCGAGGCCAGCCTCAGCCGTCTGTTCAGCTATGCCGCCTGGGCCGATAAATACGACGGGCAGGCCAAGGGTGTACCGATGCGGGGACTGGCGTTGGCACTGCATGAACCGGTGGGCGTACTGGCCGCATTTTGCGCCGATGACTGCCCACTGCTGGGATTGATCTCAGTTATGGCGCCGGCCATTGCGATGGGCAACCGATGCGTTCTTGTCGCCTCAGAGCCGTTTCCCCTGATTGCCACCGATTTTTACCAGATACTAGAGACGTCGGATCTGCCCGCTGGGGTGGTGAATGTCTTAACCGGCCCACACAATGATCTGGTCGGGCCGATCGCTGGCCATCTCAATCTGGATGCGGTTTGGAGCTTTTCCTCCTCGGACTTGTCGGCAAAAATCGAAGCCGCCAGTGCCGGAAACCTGAAACGCACCTGGGTCAACAACCGACAGGCCTGCGACTGGTTTGACCCCACCAACGAAGGACGCCATTTCTTGGCGGCCGCTACCGAAGTGAAAACCATCTGGGTGCCCTATGGCGAATGATCGATAAGGCGACGTGACGGAACGTTCCGACTGACAAAGCAATGAGTTTGCGCATAGTGACGCAGAGATTTCAGGAGACAGACAATGACAGACATCGTAATTCTGGGCGGCGCTCGTACCGCCATCGGTACTTTTGGCGGATCTCTGGCAGGCGTACCACCGATTGAGCTGGGAACCATTGCCAGCAAGGCCGCGCTCGCGCGTGCAGGGGTTGAGGGCGGACAGATCGGCCATGTGGCCTTTGGGCATGTCATCAATACCGAACCGCGCGATATGTATCTGTCTCGGGTTGCCGCCATGCAGGCCGGAGTGCCGGATGTAGCCCCCGCGATGAACGTCAACCGCCTGTGCGGTTCAGGCGCACAGGCGATTGTTTCAGTGGTCCAGTCGCTGATGCTGGGAGACGCCGATTTCGGCCTTGCCGGAGGCGCAGAAAATATGAGCCTCTCGCCTTATGTTGTGCAAGATCAGCGCTGGGGCGCAAAAATGGGCGATATCCGCACATTGGATATGATGCTCGGGGCGCTAAACTGTCCATTTGGCACCGGCCATATGGGGGTCACAGCCGAGAATGTGGCCGCAGAGAATGACATCAGCCGCGCCGCGCAGGACACTTTTGCCATGGCCAGCCAGACCCGCGCGGCCGCCGCGATCGAGGCGGGACGTTTTGCCGAACAAATCGTACCGGTCGAGGTAAAGGTCAAACGGCAGATGGTGGCGTTTGACACCGACGAACACCCCAAGGCGACCTCAGTCGACGCTCTGGGCAGCCTGCGGGCGGTGTTTCAAAAGGATGGTTCAGTGACGGCGGGCAATGCCTCGGGCATCAACGATGGCGGTGCAGCCATTGTTCTTGCACGGGCCGATGCCGCAGAAAAAGCCGGGCTGAAACCGCGCGCCCGCATCCTTGGGTATGCCCATGCCGGCGTGCGGCCCGAGGTGATGGGCATCGGTCCGATCCCCGCTGTTAAAATTCTTATGGAACGCACCGGCCTGAGTATTGCTGATTTCGATGTGATCGAATCAAACGAAGCCTTTGCCGCTCAAGCCTTGGCCGTCAACAAAGCGCTTGGTCTCGACCCCGAAAAGGTAAACCCTAACGGCGGCGCAATTGCGCTGGGCCATCCGGTCGGGGCAACGGGTTGTATTCTGGCGGTTAAAGCACTGTATGAACTGGAACGGACAGGCAGCAAAACCGCGCTTGTCACCATGTGTATCGGTGGCGGTCAGGGCATCGCGATCGCATTGGAGCGGCTGTGAAACCCCGGTGCATCCGCCCCCACAGGGTGCACCCAATCCGGTAGCAGTGCATTTGTTGTGCAAACAACCGGTCAACTCGGGTCAACTGCTTGGCGTCAGAATGCGCGTCACGTTTGGCACCACTCAAACTGGTTGACCGCCGGCTGACACCCCCCCGTGCCACAACCGCGTCTGACAAAAATATTTCGAGATTTTAGGCTTCGGGATAGTCGCGCAAAAACACCCACTTCTGCGCATCTGACTGATCTGGCACATAGGCGTACCCACCGCTGTCGAAATCTTTCAGTCCTTCAGGATCGGTCAACCGGCGCTGGACGATGTAACGCGCCATCGCCCCGCGGGCCTTTTTGGCATAAAAGCTGACGATCTTTGCCTGTCCGGCGCGGCGCTCCTTAAACACAGGCGTGATGACTTTCGGTGACAGGGCAGCCAGATCGACCGCCCCGAAATACTCTTGCGACGCACAATTGACCAAAACGTCTGTACCGGTTTCAGCAGCCTGTGCATTCAGGGCCTGCGACAGCTGATCGCCCCAATAGGCATACAGCGTCCCGCCTTTACCAGTTTTCAACCGGCTGCCCATTTCCAGACGGTAGGGTTCGATCGCATCCAGAGGACGCAAAACCCCGTATAAACCCGAAAGAATTCGCAGATGCTGCTGCGCCCAAGCCATTTCATCGGCATCCAATGACCCCGCCTCAAGCCCCTGATAGGTATCGCCGGCAAACGCCAATGCAGCGGCTTTGGTCTCCTGTGATCCAAAGGCGGCAAACCGTTCGGCATTAAGCTGCGCCAAATTAACGCTCAACCCCATCAGTTTTTGCAAATCGGTAATGCTCAATGCGCGCGCAACCCCTGCCAATTCTTCGGCGTGGCGCGCGAAGGCCGGTTCGGTCACGCTTATACCCTGTGCGGGTTCCATATTTAGTTTTTTGGCAGGTGACACAACGACCAGCATATCTATCTCCTTGATCAATGCATGGTATTTAGCGCGCCTGTTGCAAAACGTCCAGAAACGCATCGCCAAAGCGTTCCGCGCGCCGGTCTCCCAAGATCGCCGTCACATTGCTCAGGTCGGGCGCGTGCAGCGCGGCAATTTTTGCCACGAGGGCCGCCGAGCAACTCAGTGGTTTTTCCGTGCCACACGCCCCCTGCATCAATCTGGCCTGCGCCTGCATCAAGCGGTCATAGACGTTACCTGCTTCACTTCCCGCCAGTTTGCGCCTCTTGGGATGCATCTGTGCGGCATCTCCAGTGATAATCTGCAAAAAGGCGGCACCGTAACTCTCTAGTTTTTTTGCACCGATACCACCAATGCCCGCCATTTGATCCAAGCTCTCGGGTCGGGTCTCGGCCATTTCAATCAAGGTGCGATCGGTGAAAATAATATAGGCGGGCACCCGAGCGGCCTCGGCCAGCGCCCGCCGCTTGGCCTTGAGGGCTGACAATAACGGCGCATCCTCGTCATTGACCATCGCCTTCACTGCAGGCCGTCGGGTCGCCTTGCGCAGGCTGTCACGACGCAGGGAAATTCGGGCCTCATCGCGCAAAATCGGACGGGCCGCTTCGGTCATGCGCAAGGCACCGTGGCGTTCGGGGTCGGGACGGATCAGGTCATGTCCCATCATTTGTCGAAACACCGCCTGCCATTGCGACCGACCCAGATCCCGCCCCACGCCGAAGGTCGGCAGACCCTCGTGGCCGCGCGCGCGGACTTTGTCCGTGGCATTACCGGTCAGGATATCAATAAGATGACCGGCACCGAAATACTCGCCCGTGCGCAAAATTGCCGACAGCGCCTTGCGCACCGCCTCGGTGCCGTCAAAAATCTCGGGGGGCGTATCGCATAAATCACATGACCCGCAGCGCACCTCGGTTTCGCCAAAATATCCCAATAGGTTTTTGCGCCGACACTCAAGCGCTTCGGCCAGACCCAGCAATGCATTCAGGCGACCGTGATCAGCGGCCCGTCGCTCAGGTGGCGCCAAGCCTTCGTCGATCTGTGTGCGGCGCAGGCGAATGTCATCAGCGCCATATAGCGTCAGCGTTTCCGCAGGCCCACCGTCACGACCGGCGCGCCCGATCTCCTGATAATAAGCCTCGATCGATTTTGGCAAATCTGCATGGGCAACCCAGCGAATATCAGGTTTGTCGACGCCCATACCAAAGGCAACCGTTGCCACCACGATCAACCCGTCCTCGACCGCAAAGCGGCCCTCGATATGCCGACGGTCATCGGCGGCCATGCCACCATGATAAAAACACGCGGTATGCCCCGCCGCCAACAAGGCCTGTGACAGCGTTTCGGTTTTGGCCCGCGTACCACAATAAACAATGCCAGACTGACCTTTGCGAGTGGCTGCAAAATCTAAAATCTGTCCCCTCGGACCGTCTTTGGCCACAAAGGCAAGATGAATGTTGGGGCGGTCAAAGCCGCGCAAAAAGGTCGCGGGCGGAGCCCCGTCAAACAGCCGGGTGACAATCTCTTGTTGTGTCTCGGCATCCGCCGTGGCGGTAAAGGCCGCAAGCGGCACATCCAAAGCGCGCCGCAACTCACCAATACGCAAATAATCAGGGCGGAAATCATGCCCCCACTGGCTAACACAATGGGCTTCGTCAACAGCGATCATCTGCACGTTTGCCCGGCGCAACAGGTTGATGACCCCCCCGGCTGCCAATCGCTCGGGGGCCATATAAAGTAACTTCAGCGACCCAGCATCAAGACTTGCAAATACTTCATCGGTCTCGTCTTGGGTGTTGCCAGAGGTCAACGCGCCGGCGGCGACGCCCGCCTCTTTTAATCCGCGCACCTGATCGCGCATCAGGGCAATCAACGGCGAAATCACCACAGTCAACCCGTCACGCACCAGCGCCGGCAATTGAAAGCATAAGGATTTCCCCCCCCCCGTGGGCATAATTGCCAACACGTTATGGCCGTCGGTCACGGCATCAACGATTTCTTCCTGTCCGGGACGAAAGCTGTCGAACCCGAAGACCGTGTTTAAAAGGGCGGCTGCGCCTGACATTAGACACCTTTTCCAGGCTTTATTTTTACTGCTGGAAGAGGTGTCTCACAGACCGAATCGGGGAACAAGCAAATTAATAGAAAGACGCCATATTATTCTGGATGATAATCCGCGCCGCATAGAGCGCCAGCAAGGCCACCAATGGCGCAAGGTCCAGTCCGCCCATCTGCGGTAGAAAATCCCGAATACGGCTGTAGGCCGGCTCTAAAATACGATTGAGGCCATACCAGATTTGGGCGACAAACTGTTGATGCAGGTTTAAGACCTGGAAATTAATCAGCCAGCTCATAATCACATGCGCGATGACGAAAAACCACATCACGTCTAAAATCACCATTAGGATTTGCATCAGCGACAGCATATTTATCGGCCCTTTCGTGAAGTGTTACGTCTCAAATAGTAAGGAACTATGAAAACTGCAAGGCTGCCTTGTGGTGGCGGTGCATTCGGTCAATCTTGGCAACAACCAAAAGGGACAACTCACCGCAAATTTTTATTTATGCAGAGCTACCAAGAGGCGGATCAACTCTTGCAAAATAGCTGGATGTCAGGGCCATAGCCGCGACCTTACAGCACGTCTAGTGAGGCGCAGTAATTTTAGTAAACAGGTGAAAAATACCCTCTAAAGATATCCCATCATTCCATCCGCTGGCACATTTTATAAAACACAGGTACCTCCCGGCTGCCTTGGCGGACATTTGATCAAAAATCGTAGCGGCCCTCAGGCGCGGCCAGTGGTAATTCTGACCTCTGGGCAAACATTCAAGGCTTTTAGGCATTAGGTTGGGCTTTGGCCCGCTTTCGCTTGGTTTGAGTTCACAGTCCACTTGGGTAGAACCCATATTCCATAGGGGCGCAAAAATTTTGCTTGTGTTACCCTTTAAACCACTATCTTTTCCAAACTTAAGCAAAACGGATTGGCCATGAAAGCTGCACGGAAAAAACTATGGGGCTGGTACTTTTTTGACTGGGCGACGCAGCCTTATTCAACACTCATGCTCACATTCGTATTTGGTCCGTTTTTCGCCACCATTGCCTCAGAAGTTTACATGGGGTCTGGTTTGGCCGAGCAGGCCGCAGACGCCAAAGCACAAAGCCTTTGGTCGCTGTGCCTGACAATAGTCGGGCTGATCGTCGGATTTGGCGCGCCATTTATGGGCGCCGTGGCAGATGTCACCGGGCGCAGGTTGCCCTGGATTGTCGGCTTTTCCATCCTTTACATCGCGGGATCCATGTCACTTTGGTGGACCCAACCCGATGGATCAAACATGCTGTGGATGCTTTGTGCTTTTGGGGTCGGCTTTATCGGGGCCGAATTTGCACTAATTTTTACCAACGCCCAATTACCTAGTCTTGGGCCCACAAAGCTTATTGGAAAAATTTCCGGTACCGGTTTCGCCTTTGGCTATATCGGCGGTCTGGTGTCTTTGGTCATCATGTTGCTTTTCTTTCTAGAACAACCCTCAGGCAAAACGCTTTTCGGCATCGATCCGGCATTTGGATTGGATGCAGCGCAACGCGAAGGCACGCGCTTTGTCGGCCCTCTGACTGCGGCTTGGTTTTTAATTTTTATGATCCCATATTTCCGTTCAGTGCGTGACACCCCAAAAGACCCGAGCCCAGATCGTGTTTATCAGGCTTTAGGTACGCTGGTTGAGACCCTGAAAGGCTTGCGTCACAAAATCAGCCTCTCGGCCTATTTAGGATCTTCAATGTTCTATCGTGATGCGCTCAACGGTCTGTACGGTTTTGGGGGCACCTATGCGGTCTTGGTCCTGAACTGGGAACTCACCTATCTTGGGGTTTTTGGCATCATTAGCATTATCGCGGCCGCACTATTTTGCTGGGTCGGTGGCAAGATTGACGCCTATACTGGCCCAAAACCTCTGATTATCATCACCATCTGGAGTTTGATCGCAGTGTGTCTCACCGTGGTTTGCATGACTAGGGAACAGATATTCGGCTTCGCACTGCCCGAGGGATCAAATCTGCCGGACATTATCTTTTTTTGCTGTGGCATCATGATTGGTGGCATGGGGGGCATCCTTCAATCAGCCAGCCGCACAATGATGGTGCGCCACACAGATGCCGAAAACGCCACCCAAAATTTTGGCTTATTTGGCTTGTCAGGGCGCGCAACCGCCTTTATGGCCCCCGCATTGATTGCCTTGGTCACAACGCTGTCAGGCAGTGCCAGAATAGGTGTCTCGCCTTTAATTCTATTATTTTTGATTGGACTTTTCCTGCTGAGATGGGTGCAGCCCAAAGGCGACCAAGAGGGATGTGCATAATGCTGACGACATCCCGACACCGCCTTTTGATCTGTGCGAATATCATGCCCGTACTGGCGTGGACTGTCCTCGCAAAAACAGTGCTGTTCGGGGCTGTACTGTTCGGCACTATACTGACGCCATCGATCGCTTTGGCCGCACCAAAAGAAGCCCGTCACCTTTTCGGGGCAACAGCCAAGCCAACACAAAATCGCACAGCGGCGGCCTATGGCAGTTATGCAAAAGGCTGTTTGGCCGGTGCGGTACGCCTGCCGGAAACTGGGCCACACTGGCAGGCAATGCGATTGTCGCGCAACCGCAACTGGGGACATCCTGACGCAATAGCTTTCATCAAAACCCTTGCGCGCAAAGCCGCGAGCGAACCGGGCTGGAACGGGCTGTACATCGGCGACATCTCACAACCACGCGGCGGGCCAATGATCAGCGGCCACCGCAGCCATCAACTGGGTCTGGACGTTGATATCTGGATGCGCCGCGCCCATAACCTCGCCTTGAGCAAAGACGCCCGTGAATCAATTTCCTCGGTGTCGATGCGCCGCAAAAACGGTGCCTTTATCAATAAAAACTGGACAACGGCCCATCACAACATTCTCAAGGCAGCGGCGCAAGACCCCAAGGTGGCGCGGATTTTCGTGTTTCCCGGCGCCAAAGTCGCAATGTGCAACACCGCCCGCGGCAACCGCAGCTGGCTGCGCAAAATACGGCCTTGGTGGGGGCATCACGAACATTTTCACGTGCGCTTGCGCTGCCCCAAAAACATGGCGAGTTGCCAAAACCAAGCCGCTCCCCCACCCGGGGACGGCTGCGAAGGGGCGCAGGCTTGGGTCAATGACATTTTAAATCCCCGCCCCGTGGACCCCAATGCTCCCAAGCCAAAACCGCGTCGGGAATATATGTTGAAAGATTTACCCCGCCAGTGTGCGACGGTGCTCAAAGCGCCCTGAATATTTGATTATTCCAAGTGATAACTTGGGCATCAGCCCTCAGGCGTGAGCAAAATTTGCATGCCGGCACCAATGGCTCGAAAATGTTTTGACAAATCCGCCAACTGTGGCATCCTGTGACAGATAGAAATTTTTGAAAGGAGGTGGTCCAGTGTCTAAAGAGGTATTGGAGAACGGTGTCGGAACAGTACAGGAGGCACAGCGTTAAGGCAGCCCTTGATGTTGATAAATTCTGTATTGGTGCAGGTCTAACCGGCCCCACCTCCGGAATTCTCGAAAGGTCGTCCGCCATGCGGGCGGCCTTTTTTAGTCTTAAGTTTTTAGTCTTAAGGACTTTGGTTTTTGGTCAGGCTGAGCTAAAATTATTCTTAAACAAGCAAGGCTGACGATCCTATGCGCATCACCGATGACATCACGCTGGCCGATTGGGAGTTGAGCGAACAGTTTATGCGCGCCAGCGGACCGGGCGGGCAAAACGTAAACAAGGTCTCATCCGCGGTGGAATTGCGCTTTGAGGCGGCGCGGTCACCGGCTCTGACCCCAGCGGTTAAAACCAGGCTCAAACGTCTTGCCGGCCGTCGTTGGACCGTCGATGGCGCGTTGGTGTTGCAATGCGATGAAACCCGCTCGCAGGTACGCAACCGCGAGATCATCCGTCAAAGACTAACCGAATTGATCCGCAAGGCACTGGTGGCGCCAAAGCGCCGGGTGGCAACCCGCCCGACCCTCGGCAGCCAGAAACGGCGTCTAAAAGCCAAAAAGGTGCGGAGCGCGGTCAAAGCTGGGCGCGGCGCGGTTGCACCCGACCACGACGCATAGACCCTCGCGCGGTGTGGTGAAAATAAGCGATGTAACAAAAGAACTGTACAGAAATTTCTCGATATTCTGTGCTTGTTGTAATCTGTGTGTGTTGTAAAAAGAAACTGCCCAATGACCGTAAAAGGATACGTGACCATGCGTCTGATACTCACAGCCTGCCTCAGCCTGCTCTGCACATTTGGCACCGCCCGTCCCGGTGCAGCAGAGCTCAGCACCGCAGAGGTCAAACAACTGGCGCTAGAAGCGATCCTTGAAAACCCCGAAATCATCCGGCAAGCCATCGATCTATTGCGGCAAAATGACAAAGCCGCCGCCGCCGTAAAATCGCAGGCGCTTCTGCAAAACGAACGTGCCCGATTGGAACGCGATCCCAACGCCCCACTGCTCGGCAATTTAGACGGCGACGTCACAATCGTAGAATTTTTTGATTACAACTGTCCCTATTGCAAACGCGCCACGGCTGAACTCAACACCCTGTTGGCACAAGATGCCAACGTGCGGGTTGTATTGAGGGAATGGCCCATACTGGGCGAGGCCTCGGTCTATGCCACACGCGCGTCTCTAGCAGCGCGCAAGCAAGATAAATATGCCAAATTTCATCAAGCTTTAATGGCGGCAAAAGGCCGCTTAGCGCCCGCAAATGTCATGGCCATCGCAAAGGCAATCGGTCTTGATACAGCCCGTCTGCAAGCCGATATGCAGGGTCCTGAAATCGATCAACACATCGAAACTTCGATGCAGCTTGCGCAAGCGCTTAATTTCTCAGGCACTCCAGCCTATGTTATTGGCAGTGCGCTGGCGCCAGGAATGGTATCGGCCGATGATCTCCAGGACATGGTGACACAGGCGCGCGACGCACAGTGAATTGCACCCCGGAAAATAACGCTCTCAGGCGATTTGCATCGCTTGGTCCGGAAGACCCCCAAGCCCCCACAGCAAAGAAATGGCTATACATTGGTCATTTTTGACTTTAGGGCCAGCGGGCAGCCGTCGGATTGTTATGGGATATCTTAGCGGCGCACCGGACGCCCCAGTTGGGGAGGAAAGCAGACCCGGCCGACTAATACCCTAATGACGAAAGCATATAAATTGATTCAAACCTTATCAGACGCCCTGGCTCAACAGGGCTATGACACACTTACGCCCGTGCAAGAGGCTGTGTCAGATCCTGCACTTGAGACCACAGATCTTTTGGTATCGGCGCAAACCGGATCGGGCAAGACCGTCGGTTTTGGCTTGGCCATCGCGCCCAATCTTTTGGCAGACAGCCTACAGTTCACCTCAGCAGGTGCACCGCTGGCGCTGGTGATCGCCCCGACACGGGAACTTGCATTGCAGGTTAAACGCGAATTGGCCTGGCTCTATGCCAAGGCCGGCGCGGTTTTGGCCTCCTGCGTGGGAGGGATGGATATGCGCGATGAACGGCGCGCACTGGCGCGAGGCGCGCATATCGTTGTCGCCACACCGGGGCGGCTGCGCGACCATATTCAACGCGGATCGCTTGACATGACCGCATTGCGGGCCGTGGTGCTGGACGAAGCAGACGAAATGCTCGACCTTGGCTTTCGGGATGATCTTGAGTTCATTTTGGGCGAATCCCCCGAAAACCGCCGCACTTTGATGTTTTCGGCCACAGTACCGCGCGCAATCGCCACTCTGGCCCAGCATTATCAAAAACAGGCGGTTCGGATCGCCACCGCCAGCGAAACCAGCCAGCACAGCGATATCGAGTATCGCGCGTTGAGCGTGGCCATGCGCGACACCGAAAACGCCATCATCAACGTCTTGCGCTATTACGAGGCTCCGAATGCCATCGTGTTTTGCAACACCAGAGCCATGGTCAACCGGCTGACAACACGGTTCTCAAACCGCGGCTTTTCGGTTGTGGCGCTATCGGGAGAATTGACCCAGAACGAGCGCACGCATGCGCTGCAATCCATGCGGGACGGGCGGGCGCGGGTCTGTGTGGCCACAGATGTCGCGGCACGGGGTATCGACCTGCCCAATCTTGAATTGGTGATCCATGCAGAATTGCCAACAAATTTTGAAACACTGCTACACCGCTCAGGGCGCACCGGCCGTGCCGGTCGTAAAGGCGTCAGCACATTAATTGTGCCCGCCAAAAGCCGCAACAAGGCCCAGCGCCTGTTGAAAATGGCAAAAGTCACGGCAGAATGGGCCGCGCCGCCTTCGGCAGATGAGGTGACAGAACGCGATCAAGTTCGCCTGCTGGACGACCCAACATGGCAAGAACCGGTTGCAGACAATGAACGTGATTTTGTCCAAAAATTAACCGAGCTTTATTCGGCCGATCAAATCGCTGCCGCCTATATGCGGCTTTATGCAGGGCGCACGTCTGCCCCCGAAGATCTGGATCCAGCCCCACAGGAAGAGGCGCGCAAACCACGTGCCGCCTTCGGTGCGTCGGTCTGGTTTGCCGTCTCGCAAGGCCGCGCCGACGGTGCCGAGCCAAGGCGCCTGCTGCCAATGGTGTGCAATGCCGGAAATATTACCAAAGACGATATCGGGGCGATCCGCATCCAGCAGAGCGAAAGCTTTGTCGAAATTCGCCAAGAGAGCGCTGCGGCCTTCGAAGCCGCAGTGGGGCCGGGCGGAAAACTTGAAGACAACATTCGCTTGCGCAAATTGGACAAAGCACCAGATCTGAGCCAGTCGCCGCGCGAACCGCGCGCCGATTATAAGGGCAAAAAGCCATCATCCGGTCCGCGCTCTGCATCATCGCCACGGCCGCAATCGTCTTCACGGCCACAGTCCTCATCTCGGCCAAAGCCCGGGTCAAAATCCGGGTCAAAACCCGAGTCAAAACTCCGCGATGCGCGTCCTGACTTTAGCGAAAACCGCAAGCCTCGCGATGTGAAAACAGACCGCAGCAAACCCGATCCACGCCCAGAACGGACCCGTCCCGAAGGCGTGGTCGAGCCGCGTAAACCCAAAAAATCCGCAGGCGCAAAACCACAACCCGCACATAAAAAAGCGGCCTATTCCAATGACAAGCCCAAGGCGGCCCCGAAAGACGGGCCAAAACCGGGTGGATATAAGGATAAAGGCGGGGATCGCCCGAAAGGTAAGGCCGAACCGCGGCCCAAGGGCAAAGAGGGCGGGTTTTCAAAGCCGCGCTCGGCGTCTGGTGCAACGGGCAAATCCAACAAGCGCAGCGTCGCGGCCGCTGCACCAAGCGGTGGAGGCGATGCAGCCAAACGGTATCGCGCGGCGGCCAATGATACCTCAAAACGGTTTGTACCCCCCGGTGGCAAAGCCTCGGCAAGACCCCCACGCGCAGAGGGCAGCAAGGGCGCGGGAAAGCTGCGCGTGTCAAAGGGACCAAACGCCGTGCCGCGGCGGCCAAAATAGTGCATGGCGGGGCGTCGTTCTAGAAGGTGAAGATTTTTTAAAACCTGCAGCAAATTGGAAAAAAATCAAAAAAGGGTGGCGCCTCAGATGCGCCACCCTTTTTCTAACTTACCTTAAGCACCTTTCGTGGGCGTGATCCTATTAAAAAGAGAGGCCGATTTTAACACCAAAAACACTCGCGGTATTATTCACAAAGTTACTGTCTTCGAATGTCGGGGTGGCGGAGGTCATGACACAATTTGGACCACACGTATAGTCGCCGAACCTGACACGACTATAGCCAACGGACAGAGCCAGCGGACCGGTGGTATACTTGCCCCCCAAGGACAGGCTTTTCTTACCACCTGTCGTTGACAACAGCGAAGTCCCAACCGCAGAACCCTTTTCCCAGCCATATGTTGCCGAGACAGCATATTTTTCGGATAATTTTCGGCCCAAGCCAAGAGTATATGCCGTTGTGGTGGTAAAACTGGATCTAGCTGCAAGGGTACCAGTAGGTGCAGTTGCACCCGCGCCCACTCCGTTATCAGTATCAAATTCAACTTGCGACTTGGCCCAATCGCCCCTGTGCGCAGATCCAAAAACCAACGTGTCCTTAGCGATCCCGCTTTGGAATCTAAGCGTCATACTTTTCGGCAGTCCCGCTTTACCATTTGCAAGAGTTCCAAAGCCGGCTTGATCACTAGTCATCGGCAAATCAAACTTTGTAGCTGACTGATACAAAGCGCTAACCCGCAGAGCAATTTCCGGCTTTTCATAGGCAAGCCCTAAGGCTAACGCGCTACCAGTAGCCGAAGGAATACTTAAATTGCCTTTCGGGTTTTTCAGAACATTTGCCGTTGCATTTGATGTTTTGCTGAGTTTCAAACCCCCCAAAATACTGACATTATCGTTCGCTTGATACTTTACCGCTAAAAGTCGCGATCTAATCTCAAGATCGACAAAAGCAGGGCTATATACCGCAGCTGGAAATCCAGAGGCACCGGCCTTTCGATAATCCACCAAAATAGCGGCTGAAAGATAATCCGCAAACCCGATCGAGAGCTTATCATTAACCTCCATTTTCAAGGCCAACGTATTCGCAGAATAATCCGAGTACATTGATCCGGTTGGTGCCACCAAAGATCCTTTTACATTTGGTCTGACCCTTGCCGAAGATACCTCTGCGTAATTGCCTTTTTCGAACATCATTTCCGTTGGCATCAGGGTGACGTCTGCACCGCCTGCAACGACACTCCCTGCGGAACATATCGCGACCATGGCCATAGAAAGGGCCTTAGGCTTAAAAGTCATATCTCTCTCCCATTATATTTTTTTGACAGAACCATATACCGATTGCCTTTGTCCAACTTTAATTCCAATCTTATTTCATAAGTGATTATAAAAGCGCAGTTCGAAATG
>ERZ802831.352-NODE-352-length-23885-cov-14.7103_pt1 | contig 23885 bp, 28 predicted proteins | sample MGYA00345655_ERZ802831 | MGnify/ENA primary metagenome ERZ802831 (study PRJEB30503, sample SAMEA104212376) | marine metagenome | biome: Westerlies Biome; feature: [SRF] surface water layer (ENVO:00010504) within the epipelagic zone...; material: water...
TATAACCATTATCCCACTCTTCTTGAGTTCTGACATCAATTATAATTGAATGAACGCTGTTACAACTAAAAACAAACAAGGCTATAACTAAGATTAATTTTTTCATTTTGATATCTGACTATGAATTTTAATTTTAAACAAGAGTATAAGTCCAAAAATTGTCCAAACATTCAGGTAATTTTAATAGTTAAAAGATAATAGTTTTTTAGAATGGCTTTTTTTTAGCATTTTAAATGGTCGGAGCGAGAGGATTCGAACCTCCGACCCCTTCACCCCCAGCGAAGTGCGCTACCAGGCTGCGCCACGCTCCGACAAATCAATATATGATAAAAAAATAAAATTGGAAGGATTGTTCGTTCTTTTTAGAGCTTTTTATATCTCTCAATTGCCCTTTTTAAAGATAAAATCCTGTCTATGAGAAAAGCTTTTTTATTAGGCGTCTTAAGGGATCCATCTTTAATTTTTTTAAGACTTTTTTGATGATTTTTAATAAATGATAGTAATTTTTCTTTATTTTTAGTCATTAACCCCTTCTAACAAACCTTCTTTTTTATTTTTAAAATAACCCCTGAAACCAATAATGGTATGAATAATATTAACTAAAACAAAGGCATATAAATCTAAAAAGATAAATAATACGGCTCCAGATAAACGACCAAGAGCCGTAACAATATAACCACTCAAACGAGTGTTATGCTTTGTAGAGCTAACAAGGGCCACTCCTAGTAAACTAATTACAACAACTACCCATTGCCCATATAAAACAAAATCATTCATATTTTCACCTATAAAAGAATTAAAAAAAGTACCAAATAAACAATGATAAAATAGCCCAAATAATAAAAATTAGAACAATGATAATCATTATAAAGTTTGAAATACCTTCAGCAATAAATTTTAAAGAAAGCCAAATTAAACGTTGAAAGTTTTTCAAAAGATTTAACATAAGAGAATATGCCAATTTCTTAATAATTAACGCAAGAAAAATTAAGAAATAAAAAATTGGTTGTATTAAAAATAGGACTATAGTTAAATTAATAAATTCTTAATAATAATAATAATGGAGAATTAATTGAAAAGTGATATTACGTGGATTATTGGAATTCTTTTTTTTCTGTTTGGTCCGGCAATTGCAATCATGATGCTTTACGTAAATTTCTAATTTTAAATTTTTAAAATTTTAACTTAACATTAAAGCTCATTGGGATATTTTATCATTATGAGAGAATATCCTAAAAGACCAAATCCTAAGACAGGAAAAAATTTTAAGCGTGGTGATTGGAATATTGCTAAAAACAAGCGTTTTTTATTTTATGAGGTAGGTAAAATAGGAAGAGATAAAAAACATGCCTTAGAAAAATGGGCTATTCCAAGAATATATTATAAGTATCTTAAAAATACTGAAAAGCGTCAGTCAGTCTAAATATTAGAATCCATTTCATCCAAGGAAAAAGGCATATCCGGCCTTAAGTCTTCTGTACTATCTTTCCAAAGAGCATCATTTGCCAAAGCACTATCGAATGACTCAATAAGTCGGGTAATTTTTCCTGAAACAATTGTCATAATATGAAAATAAGTTTGATTATATGGCTTTCCACTAAGGGCTAATCCATCATTTTGGGCCATTGCAATTACCATATTGTCAAAGATACTTATAATTTTAAAATTTCTGCAAAAAATCATTTGCTCAGGATCGACACAAGAAAAAACCAAAGGTATGACATCCTCCAAAAATCTTTTTTTTCCTTTGTAGATTCCTGATAAAACTCCACTGGACATAGGAACAATTAGTTCAAAATCATTATCTATTAGGGCTTCAACAGCCTCAATATCGCCAGCAGCTATACCGTTATAAAAATCTTCTGTTACTTTTTGATAAATTGACATAGCCAACACTCAACCCTTGTTAATATAAAGTTTTTCTAATCTGAACCAATACTAGTTAAGGTATGCTGAATAACCTTCCATGAACCATCTATCTTTTTCATATGAGTCACGTAATGACCCCAAAGGGTTGATTTTTTCTCAGCACCCTCTTTATAATAATGCGTAGCTTGAATATCTGTTCTCACTTTAGCAACTCCATCCTCGTAGACTATTAGTGGGTTACCCATCATATGCTGGCTACTTTTATACTTACTAACTGCCTCTTTTACGTAAGATACCCATTCCTCTTTTCCATTCAAAGTAACTTGCCCACCAGATCTAAAATTGGGATCATAAATAATATTTACCTCAACATCATCAGAGAAAATCTTTTCATAAAAATCAAAATCCTTAGTATCGATACCTCTAGCATAAGAACTCATTACATCAATAATATCTAATCGATCACTTGTAGTTAATTCTTTGGACATTGCTCCCCCAAATAGAAAAATTATAAAGATTAAAGTTAATAATATTTTTTTTATACTGACAACCATTTATCTTTAACCTCCTCCATAGTCTCAATTTATTTATTTTAATTTAAAAAAGTGTACCATTTTCATTGAACCATTCAAGAATATATTCCTCTACATTTTTAAGACTGGACTCATTTACAGAACAATCTCTAACCGACATTCCTCTCTCATGAATTGTTTCTGAACTTCCAGAAATAAGATGGTGCCAATCATGCAGGCTCTCTCCCTCATCGATCAATCTATAAGCACATGTGGATGGAAGCCAATCAAGTTTCTTTAAATTCTTTAAATCTAACTGAATACAATCAGGCACATTTTCATTACGATTTTTGTAATCCTTGCACTTACAAGATGTCTGATCTAAGAAGCTGCAAGAAACATTTGAAACTGATATTTCACCTGTATCTATATCCTCGAGCTTATGAAGGCAACACTTACCACAACCGTCACATAAAGATTCCCACTCAACCTTTGTCATCTGATTTAATGATTTTGTTTCCCAGAAATGTTTGTTATTTGACATATGGAGATAATAAGGCAGAAGTTAGAAAAAAGAAATTAAGAGTTAATAGACATTCAAAATCATATTATCTAAAATTGAAAAATGATAAAAAAATTAATACTATTTTTTACCTTATTTCTTGTTTTTTTCAGCAATAAGGCTTTTGCCGATTGGGAAAAATTTGGTGAAACAGAGTCGGCCACCTATTATATAAATTTTAATGAAACCAGCTATGACGATAAGTATATATATTACTGGGTTTTAACCGATTATTTTAAGGAACAAGAGAATTCTTTTATCACAAGTAAATATTTTTCAAAAAAAGTATACAAACAGACAGATTGTAAAAGGTTTCGAACAAGTGCTATGCAAATAATTTTATATGAGAATAAAATGTCTGAAGGAAATATTTTAATAAATGAAAGCTACAAAGAGAGTAGCTTTACCACACCTATTTTTGAATCAATAGGTTTTGAAGAATTAGAGCAAATATGCAGTCATATCGAAAAGTAGGTCTTAACTATCTACTTTATCTTTATTAAGAACATGGCTTACTGAAAATTCAGCACCTAAGTTATCACCCTTATAAAACTCACTTTCTTGATCTTCTTCCGACCACCATCCCTCGATGATGTTTTTCCCTGCCTCAATTATTTTATTCACTTGAGCACCCCTTATTATTGTTATTCTATAAAGTTAACCGAGTCTCTTAAATTTCAAAACAAATTAACAATAATAAAATCTTATCTCAGAAAAAAATATTGTCTAGAAAATAATAATTAAGATAATGTCTCTAAAATTTGATTTAGTTTTTTTAAAATTTTTTCATTCTTTATAGATTTAGTACTTGTCTCTTTATCAGGTATTTCAGTTAATTTATTAGTTGAATTAATTGCATTATTATCGATAGGTTGAGGGTCACTTAATTTTTCATTAACTTGCTTAATACTCAAGCCATCCTGTCGCAAAAAATTTTTTATTTTAATTAAAAGATTAATGTCTTCTGGACGATAAAACCTTCTTCCTCCAGGTCTTTTTATAAGTTTGATTTGATTAAATTTAGTTTCCCAAAATCTTAAAACATAGGATGGCTCTCCCACTTCTTTGGAGGCCTCACCAATTGTTCTATAAGCATCAGGACCTTTTTTAACCATATTCTACATTCTTTTATTCGTTAACTATTTTATTTTTAAGTTCTTTACTTGCTCTAAAAACAACAACCCTTCTGGCGTCAATGACAGCCTCTTCTTTAGTTTTTGGATTTCGACCAATTCTTTCTTTTTTTTGCCTAACCATGAAACTTCCAAAAGATGAGAGTTTTACACTATTCCCGTCTACAAGTTCCAATATCATTTCTTCAAAAATTTGATCAACTATTTGAGAGGATTCAACCTTTGAAATACCAACTTCAGAATATATTGCTTCAGATAAATCAGCTCTAGTTAAAGTTTCACTCATTTTAATTTTCCTCTCTCTATATAAAAAACTCTTTTTTAAAAAAAATCAAGGACTTCTACCATCTAATTAAAGTAGAACCCCAACTAAATCCCCCGCCCATAGCCTCTAATAAAACTAAATCACCTTTCTTAATTTTATCATTCTCAATAGCTTCATATAAAGCGAGCGGTATTGAGGCAGCTGATGTATTGGCATGTTTATCCAAAGTAATTATTACCTTATCTTTACTAAGTCCAACTTTTTTTGAAACTGCTTCAAGAATTCTTATATTTGCCTGATGAGGCACAAACCAATCAATATCATCTATAGTCAAATTATTATAATCAATTGCCTCAATTATTGCGGAAGATAGATTATGAACTGCATGCTTAAAAACACCCTTACCATCCATTCTTAAAAAACCTACTTGATTAGAGATGGATGGTCCGCCGTCTACGTAAAGAAGGTCTTTATAACGCCCATCGGAGTGCAGGTGATTACTAAGAACACCTCTATTTGTATCATCACTTGAAGCAGATAAAACCATTGCACCTGCCCCATCGCCAAATAGAACACAAGTTGATCTATCATCCCAATCAAGTATTCTACTGAAAGTTTCTGATCCAATAACGAGGGCATTCTTAATGTTTCCGGCTTTTATTGCATTATCTGCAGCTTCAACAGCAAAAACAAATCCTGAGCAAACTGCCTGCATATCATAAGCATATCCCTTTTCAATCCCAAGAGATGATTGAATTAATGTAGCAGAAGCAGGAAATGTATTATCTGGTGTAGCCGTAGCTAAAACTATGAGATCAATATCAGAATTTTTAAGACCGGAGTTATTAATTGCAATCTGGGCCGCCTTTGTACCAAGAGAAGATGTAGTTTCGCCTTCTGATGCTATTCTTCTTTCTTTAATTCCAGTTCTTTCTTCAATCCACTCCTCTGATGTATCCATTCGCATTGAGAGGTCTTTATTTGTAACAATTTCTTTCGGAAGTGAGGCACCTACCCCGCTGACAATAGATCTATATATTTTATTATTAGCACTCATAATTAAATATTTTTATTCACCAAGCTTTCAATTGTTTTGGACATTTTAGATTGATTTAACTTCAAACTAAACTCAAGTGCCTTAGAAAAGCCAATAGCATCTGTTCCTCCATGACTTTTTACCACTAACCCATTTAAACCTAAAAATACACCTCCATTAAGCTCTCTTGGGTCCATTTTATCTTTAAGTATTTGAAAGGATTTTATTCCAACTAAATAGCTTAATTTTCCTAAAAAAGATTTCTTAAAAGCATCGGACATAAACTGAGCAATTAACTTTGCAGTTCCCTCAGCTGTTTTTAAAGCTATATTTCCTGTAAATCCGTCTGTAACAACAACATCAGATTTACCAAGTGAAATATCATCACCTTCAACATAGCCAATATAATTCTCATTGAATAAATTTGTCATTTTCTTTGATGCTTCTTGAATGTTTTCTGTACCCTTCATTTCCTCATGACCGATGTTTAATAAACCAATTGAAGGATTTTGCTTTTCTAAAGCACTCAACGCATGAGCATAACCTAGAATACCAAACTGAACTAATTGATCAGAAGAAACTTCAATATTTCCACCTAGATCCAATACAACAGAGCGGCCATTAATATTTGGCCAATAACTTGCAATGGCAGGTCTTTCGATTCCTTCAAGCTTTTTTAGTATAATTGCTGATAAACCCATTAAAGCTCCAGTATTTCCTGCGGATATAGCGACATCTGCATCTCCATCACTTACAGATTTTATACAACCCCACATAGAAGACTCTTTACCTATTTTTCTAATGGCATCAATGGGTTTCGCATCCATAGGGACGACCTTTTCACAATGAATAATCTCTATTTTATTTTCACTAATAGAATTTTTCTTAATTTCACTTTTAATCTTATCTTTATCACCGAAAAGAATAGCGGAAAAATTATCAAAATTATTTAATGCTATTGATAGTCCTTCTATTATTGCACCAGGGCTATTATCACCGCCCATTGCATCTATTGATATTACTTTATTTGAACTCACTTAAAGCCCCCGTGCTTTAAATATTAACTTTTAAAATTTATTAGAAGATATTAACAAAATATCATCCAAAGATTTATCACTATACTTATTAACTTTTTGAAGAACAAAATGATATAATTTTTTAGACTCATTACTCATTTTATTATTATTTGACCATATATTTCTTATTAAGCACTCACAAAATTTTTCTTCATTATTAAAACTTTGATCATACATTTTTGTTCTTCCATAAAAAGATTCGATTACTATCTTCATTTTTTTTCCAAAAGATTGATCGCTAATTCCCATCTCTCGATAAGAGGATTCTACTTCTGTCATAAATATATCAAAAAGCTTTTGTGTAAAAATTTTTTCAGACTCTCCTGAGTTTTCAAAAATTTTAATAAAAACAAAGATATGTAAAATTATAATATCAAAACGACCGTCGATCGTATCTGGTACTTTTAAGTCAACATAAAAAAACTTATCATATGAGGATTTAAGGATTCTTTTATATAAAATACCGTGAGGCAAAGTATAATCAGGCTCGGAATTAAAAAAAGACGATATAGTATTTATAAATTTTTTTAACATTTCTTTTCACTATGATTGACAAATATCAAAGAACAGACCATTTCTATACTTATATTAATTAAGGTTTAACTTTTATCTCATGAATAATGTAATTAAAAAATATATTTTTGTCTTTTTATGCATTTTTGGAACATCATGTTCATCAATAGTGTCTCCAATAGTGGAAAACAGGGGTTATGTTTTTGATGAAGAACTTTTAAGCAAAATAACTCTTGATCAAACAATTTCAAGTGATGTTCTAGATATACTAGGATCGCCATCAACCACGTCTGCAATTGACGCCTCAACATGGTATTACATATATAGTAAAGCTGAAACAACTGCTTTTTTCCACCCTGAAGTTACCGATAGAAGGGTATTAGCGATTACATTCAATGACTCAAATAAAGTTAATAATTTAAAATATTATGGCTTAGAGGACGGAAAAGTAATATCATACGTCGATAGACAGACACCAACTAGGGGTAGAGAGCTGACTGTTATTCAACAACTCTTTGGAAACCTAGGAAGGTTAGGAGCAGGAAGTTTACCAGGTAACTAATGGAAAATACAAATAATATATCAATTAGCAAAAATGCTGCAGAAAAAATTAAAAATATAATTTCTTCACAAGAAAAGGGTCTTATTTTAAAAATATCAGTTCTTGGCGGGGGTTGTGCGGGCTTTTCTTATCAATTTGATCTAGTAAAGAATCTGGATAAGGGTGATATATTGCTCGAAGAAAATGGAGCGAAGGTATTAATTGATGAAGTTTCTATTCCTTATTTAGAAGGTTCAGTTATCGATTATAAAAATGATTTAATTGGTCAATCCTTTGAAATAAAAAATCCTAATGCAACTTCATCTTGTGGTTGCGGTACCTCTTTCTCAATGTAAAAATGGTAAAAATTGCAAGCTGGAACGTGAACTCTGTAAGATCTAGAATTGGTAATATTTTAGATTGGTTGAAGCTTGAAAATCCAGATATTTTATGTTTACAAGAAACAAAAGTTATAGATAAGGATTTTCCTATAAGTCCTTTTGAGGAAGTTGGTTATAACCTCCAGATACATGGACAAAAAAGCTACAATGGCGTTGCCGTTCTATCAAAATATCTTATTGAAGAAACATATAAAGGTATCCCAAATTATAATGATGACCAAGCACGTTATATAGAAACAGTTCACTCAACAGATATAGGTATGGTAAGATTATCAAATATTTATCTTCCAAACGGAAACCCTGCACCAGGACCAAAATATGATTATAAACTTGAATGGATGAGAAAATTAAAGTCTCACTTATCGGAAACACTTCTAAATGAAGAGATATTTATTGTCTTGGGAGATTTTAATGTCATTCCTGAAGAGGAAGATGTTCATGATCCTGAGGCATGGAAGGATGATGCTTTATTTAAAATTGAAACAAAAAAAGCTTATAGAGAAATATTATCTCTTGGTTTCTTAGATTCTTTTAGACAGTTCAATAATGAACCAGGAAACTATACATTTTGGGACTACCAAAGAGGTGCCTGGCAGAGAAACAATGGGATAAGGATTGACCATATTTTAACATCACCATTAGCGGCTGATAAGATGAAAAATGTTTATATTGATAAAACAGTTAGAGATAAAGATAAGCCCTCTGATCACGTTCCAATTATAATTGAGATAGATTAAAATTTTGTTGTTTAAATATCAGCATAAACATGCGTTTCTTCATCAGCACCAGGATGGGTAATTGCACCCTTTTGAGCAGATCCAACAGTTTGAGAATACTTCCATAAAGTTCCGCTATTATAATCAGTTCCTCTCGGTTTCCAAGATTCCCTTCTTTTAGCGAATTCTTCCTCTGTTAAATCAACATTAATTATTCCTTTTTCCCCATCGATAACAATTTTATCACCGTCTTTTATTAAGGCGATTGGTCCTCCAACTGCTGCCTCTGGTCCTACATGACCAACGCATAACCCTCTAGTTCCGCCACTAAATCTTCCATCAGTTATAAGGGCAACTTTTCCACCCATATCTTGTCCAGATAAGGCTGCAGTAGTTGAAAGCATTTCTCTCATACCTGGACCACCTTTTGGACCCTCATATCTAATTACGATAATATCACCTTCACTGTATTCCCTATCAGAAACACACTTAAAGGCATCCTCCTCACAATCAAAACACCGAGCTATTCCTTCAAAAAATGTATTTTCCATACCAGCAACTTTAACTATAGCTCCATCAGGGGCCAAATTACCCTTCAAGCCAACAACTCCCCCAGTCGGACTAAGAGGATTATTATATGGTCTAATAACTTTTTGATCAGTATTGAACTCAACAGTATCTAAGTTTTCCTCTATAGTCTTACCAGTAACTGTTAAGCAATCTCCATGTATATAACCTCCTTCGTATAAGGTTTTAATGATAATAGGTACGCCACCTGCTTCATAAACATCTTTTGCAACATATTGACCACCTGGTTTTAAATCAGCTAAGTAAGGAGTTTTTTTAAATATCTCTACAACATCATCAAGATTAAACTCAATACCACACTCATGAGCTATTGCAGGTAAATGAAGGCCAGCATTTGTTGATCCACCAGTTGCAGCAACAATAGTTGCAGCATTCTCAAGAGATTTTCTTGTAACTATATCTCTTGGTCTAATATTTTTTTCAATTAAATTCATAATCTGCTTACCGGATTCATATGCATATTTGTCGCGCTCCTCATAAGGCGCTGGAGCTCCTGAAGAATAAGGTAAAGCAAGCCCCATTACTTCAGAAACACATGCCATTGTGTTGGCGGTAAATTGACCACCGCAAGCTCCCGCACTGGGGCATGCGACTTTCTCAAGATCTTCAAGATCTTTCTCAGATGCACCACCAGCAGCATGCTTTCCAACAGCCTCAAAGACGTCAACAACTGTTACATCGTTTCCGTTGAATCTACCCGGTAAAATTGAGCCACCATACATAAACACACTTGGAACATTTAAACGACACATCGCCATCATTAAACCCGGTAACGATTTATCACATCCTGCCAAACCAACAAGAGCGTCATAAGAATGGCCACGAACGGTTAATTCTGTTGAATCAGCAATTACCTCTCTTGAGACCAAAGAAGACTTCATACCTTGATGACCCATGGCAATACCATCAGTTACAGTAATAGTACAAAATTCTCTTGGTGTTCCATCAGCATCCTTAACACCCCTTTTAACCGACTGAGCTTGACGCATCAAAGCGATATTGCAGGGAGCTGCTTCATTCCATGTAGAAACAACACCAACAAAAGGTTTCGCAATATCTTCTTCAGTCATTCCCATTGCATAATAGTATGATCTATGAGGTGCTCTCTCAGGACCAATACTAACATGCCTACTGGGTAACTTTGTTTTATCAAATCTTTTCTTAGTCATCTAAACACCTTATAATTATGACTTTGGTTTTATAACCATCCACATATTGTCGCTTGTTGGCAAATAGTCAAAAAAATTAAATTTCACTACCTCATAATTAGCATTACTTACCATGGTTAATAAAGTTTTTGGAGTAAATTGATTAACATGATCGGGAAATCTAAAACCACACCATTTATTTCCTCTTATCTTTCGATTTATAGAGCCATAGTTTGGAACCTTTATGATAGCGAAAGCATCATTCTTAAGAGTATACTTAAGATTTTTTAAAACCTCAAAAGGATCATGCTCGTGTTCAAGGTAGGCCCTCAATATAGCACCTGAAAATTTATTTTCACCAAACCTATCTAAAACCTCCGTAGAAGGAGCGCAAACTGCCTCTCCGCCCCTTTTTTTAAATACCTCATTTGCTTCTCTCGCAGATTCTTCTGAAATATCGATACCATAAGGAATATATTTATTTGATATATTATTAAATTTAGCTCCGGAACCACAACCAATATCAAGAATTTCTCCTTCATTACAAAATCTATAGAGCAGAGACTTTAATTTATCTCTTTTCAAAAACCCTTTAATATATCTTCGAACTCTTTTTTTTGTGCTAATCACTTCTTCATCAGAAAAATTTCTTTCCCATGAAAACTCTTTCTTCATTCTTTCGTAAATAGGTACTTCAGGCATATAAACAAAAGAGCACTCGCATTTGACAAGTTTCCAAGGTTTAGATTCATATCTTAAAGTATTGTTATTTAATGATTTACTACATAATGGACAAAATCTTTTTTTTATTTTTGAATTATTCACCATTTGAAACAAACTTACCTATAAATAATTTTGACTCTTTAACTTTAGTAAGACTGGAGGATAAATCATCAAGTCTGTCAATATTTTCTTGAACTACCTCCTTTGGGGCTTTTTCAACAAAATTCTTGTTATCTAACTTCTTTTTTAATAAATTTATGTCTTGAAATATTTTTTCCTCTTCTTTTTCAATCCTTAACAACTCCATGGATAGATCAATAGAGTCATCTATTACAAGTGCAAAATCAATTTCTGACAAAGAAAAGGAGGCTGCCCTATCAGAAAAATTTGATACCTTAATTAAATCATCAACTCTTACCAGTCTGTTTAAAAGCAATTTAATATCCTGAATTTTACTTAACTTTTTATAATCTTTTTCCATAACCTCGAGAGATAGGTTGGTTTTAGAGGCTATATTGAGCTCAGATCGTATAGATCTTATCGAAGAAATTATATTAATAATAAAATTGGTATTTAAAGAGAGTTTCACATCCTCTTTTTCTGGAATATTTAAGTCCCATTCGCTTAGAATAAGTGGCTTTTCTTTATACCCTAAGTTTTCCCATAGCTCTTCAGTTATAAAGGGCATAAAAGGATGAAGCTTAGTAAGAATAAATTTTAATGAAAATGCTGTTACCGCTTTAATTTCATCTAAATGCTCGCTATCCGACGAGTCAAAGTAAGGTTTTATAAGCTCAAGATACCAATCACAGAAGATATGCCAGATAAAATGATAAATTTCATTCGAGGCTTCGTTAAATTTATACTCGTCTAAATAAAGGTTAATTTTTTTATCTGTTTTGATAATTTCACCTAAAATCCAATTTGTTAAAATACATTTTAAATTTTCTAAATCAATTTTTTGATATTTTGAACAATTATTGATTTCGCAAAAACGTGAAGCATTCCATAATTTTGTACCAAAATTTCTATAGCCTTCAACTCTTGATTTAGATAATTTTATATCCCTTCCAAACGAAGCCATTGAGGCCAGTGTAAACCTGAGTGAATCAGCCCCATACTGATCGATAAGCTCGAGAGGATCAACAACATTTCCTTTAGACTTGGACATTTTTTGACCATTTTCATCTCTAACTAAAGCGTGAATATAGACTTCTGAAAAAGGTATTTTCTTCTGAAAATATAATCCCATCATCATCATTCTAGCTACCCAGAAAAATATAATATCAAAACCTGTAATCAAAAGACTGGTAGGATAAAACCTGTCAAGGTCATTTGTATCATTAGGCCAATCCAGAGTTGAAAAAGGCCATAAGGCAGATGAAAACCAGGTATCAAGAACATCTTCATCCCTAGAAATTTTATCAGTACTATATTTTTCTTTTGCAATAATTTTGGCTTCGGCTTCTGATTTTGCAACAATAACCTCACCTTTGTCAGTATACCATGCAGGTATACGGTGGCCCCACCATAGTTGTCTTGAGATGCACCAAGGCTGAATATTATTCATCCAATCAAAATAAGTCTTACTCCAGTTTTCTGGAATAAATTTTGTTTCACCATTTTCAACATTTTCAATGGCTGGCTTAGCTAATGTTTTAGCATCAACATACCATTGATCTGTTAAATAAGGCTCTATAATAACGTCTGATCTATCTCCATGAGGAACTGAATTTAAATATGGCTCAGCCTTTACTAGATATCCCTTTTCTTCTAGTTGTTTTAATAATAATTCTCTTGCTTCAAACCTATCTATTCCTTGCCAATCTTTTGGAGTATTTTCATTTAGAGCACCATTAGTGTCTAAAATAGAAATCATTTCTAAATTATTTCTTTTACCAACTTCAAAATCATTGAAATCGTGGGCAGGTGTTATTTTAACAGCACCACTTCCTTGATCAGGATCTGCATATTCATCTTCAATTATGGGAATAGCTCTATTTACTATCGGTATAACAATCTTTTTTCCTATTAATTTTTTATATCTTTTATCTTTTGGGTGAACTGCTATTGCTGTATCGCCGAACATTGTCTCTGGTCTAGTAGTTGCAATAATTATTGAATTCTTAGAATCCTCTTCAAAATTATACCTGATATACCAAAGATGACCGTCCATCTCTTTTTGAATAACCTCAAGATCAGAAATTGCTGTCTTTAAGGCAGGATCCCAATTCACCAGCCTTTTATCCTTATAAATCAATCCATCATTATAAAGATCAACGAAAACTTTTACGACTGCTTCAGAAAGGCCTTCGTCCATAGTAAATCTTTCTCTACTCCAATCACATGAGGCTCCCAACCTTCTTAACTGCTTAGTAATTGTACCACCTGACTTTTCTTTCCATTTCCATATTTCTTCAATGAAAGTTTCTCGTCCAAGGCTTTGTCTATCAGCGTTACCCTCTGCAGCTAAATTTCTTTCAACCACCATTTGGGTTGCAATTCCTGCGTGATCGGTACCAGGTTGCCATAAAACGTCCCTACCCCTCATCCTTTGATAACGAACTAGGATATCTTGCAATGTAGTGTTTAATGCATGCCCCATATGCAAACTACCCGTAACATTTGGAGGAGGCATAACGATAGAAAACCTCTCATCACCAACCCCCGTTGGTTTAAAAAAACCTTCAGATTCCCAAGTGTTATAAATGCGCCTCTCAGACTCGGAGGGATCATATTTTGTATCAATCATATTAATTACGTTTTTTAAATAATTTTGCTACTTCTTCTTTAACAGATTCTTCTACTATAGGTTTTAAATTATTAGCAAACCACTCATTAAGAGTTTCTTTAATGGTTTCCCTAATAATATCATCAATAGATAGATCAGATAAAAAACTACTCTCATCTAAATTAAGGTTTTTTCTTATATCATCTGCAAGGTCTTCATTTGTAATTGGTTCTTCAGGTAAATCGTCAGGATCAACAACATCATCAAGGAGTATCGAGTCATCTTCGTCTGATATAACATCAGTTAATTCAAGAATTTCTTCCTCATCTTCAATATCTTTAGATACTTTATCATTAGAAATAACCTCCTTAATAGATGAAAGAATTTCATTAACAGACATTTCTTGATTATTTTCTTCAGATACCATAATGACTTCACCTTACAAGAAAGGAGTTATATTTCAATCAACATTTTTAATATCTTTAAAACCCTTCCATCCAATTTTAAAGTTTCGAACTTTGTTATAATTTTTCATTGGATCGTAAGAGTCAATTTCCAAGGAGAGCTTTTCAGGAGTTAGTTCTCCTATGCTTAAAAGTAAAAAAAATCTTGAAAGCATTGAGTCATTTTTCGCGCTAATTTGAGAAACTTGAGAGTCTAGATATTCTCTTTCAGCGTCTAGAACATCTAAATTAGTTCTTGTTCCTAACTCAAATTCAATTTTAACACCCTCAAGCGCAATTTTATTAGCCTCTACTTGCTTTTGAGAAGATTCTATTTTTGAAAGAGATGATGTATATTGAGCAAACGCTTTTTTAATCTGACTTTTTAACTTTCTTTTAGACTCAACTAAATAATATCTATCTCGATTATTAATTTCTTGAGCTTTTCTAATGTTAGACCAATTTAATCCTCCTGTAAAAATTGGCATACTTATAGAACCGGTTACTTGATATGAGTCACCATTATAATCTCTCATAAAAACTTCTTTTGAATTTGAATACTCGCCATGAATACTTACAACTGGTGAAAGTAAAGATTTTGCTGAAGCTAGACCATATCTAGATGACTTTTCATTTTTTTCAGCAAAGTGAAGAAGTGGACTAGTGTTCTCTGCAATAAGAATTGCATCATTAATTGAGTTAGGCAGAATAATCTTCTTTTTATATTCTTTAAGATTATTTGGCTCTCTTCCTATTATTTCCTTATAGTTTGCTTTGCTGATTTCAAGACTCGCTCTCGCTTCTAGTAAGTTGGCTTGAGCCAAAGCAAGCCTAGCCTCAGATTGAGCGACATCAGTTAAGGTTAACTCCCCAACATCAAATTGTATCTTTGTTACAGTTAATCTTTCAGTCAATATCTGAAAATTACTTTCCATTAATTCAACGATTTTTTGACTTTTTAAAACATTAAAAAAAGCATCTGCGGCTGCATATAAAATTTCTTGTTCAGCGATTCTTAAGCTTGCTCTTCCAGCCTTAACAAGACTGACAGACTTAAGTCGGTTATTAACTAGTTTTCCACCTGAAAATAATATTTGTTTGACTTCAATTTTAGATACTCGAGGTTGCAGCTTAATTTCATCAATCTCTCCATAATTAAGAGAAGATTCCCCATAAGACGTTGAAATACCTATACTTGGAAAAAATCTTGAAGAAGCTGAAGAAACATCTTCATCCAATGACTTCAATAACGATCTTTCTCCTTCGATAACAGGATTTTTATCATATGCAAGTGAAAGGGCATCCTCAAGTGTTTCGGACATAACAGAAGGTGAAATAAATAAAGAAAAAATAAAATATACCTTAAAGTAATTGTTTTTCATAATACCCCTAAATAATTAAAAATGACGTTAGCGTCATTTTTACATCAATAGATCAAGAATGTTATTAATTCAAGAATTTAATAATCAAAGTTTAATTTGATTTATAAAATAGAAGACTGGACAAATATGATATAAATCTAATATGAAAGATAATGTTTTGATGGCCACTTGGCGGAGTGGTTACGCAGCGGCCTGCAAAGCCGTGGACGCCAGTTCGAATCTGGCAGTGGCCTCCAAAATATTAAGCATTAAATCCACTTAATATAAGAAAGTATGCGTTTAAGTAAGCTTGCTAAATAATATAAAAAGGTTGGCACCCTATTTGCATAGATTAATAAGTTAAATGCTCAATTTAGATATTATTTTAATTTGAGAATCAGTTGCAACTAGTAACCTGAATGATTAAGAATCATATTGTTTATTTTGATTCTAAGGAATGAAAAATGAAAGATAAAAGCAAAGTTTCTCAAAATATTAATACATCTGATGGAAGCGCACCATACATTGAGTCATTGTATGAATCTTTCCTTGATAAACCTCAATCTGTTCCTGAAGATTGGAGGATTTATTTTGAAACCCTTCCATCTGAAGCTGGCGATAAAAAAGATATTTCCCATAAAGAAATTATTCAACGCTTCAAGTCACAAAGAAGAAAAAGAACTCATTCCTTGAAATCTCCAGAAAATGATAAACAAATTAGAGTAATTCAACTAATACAAGCCTATAGAAATCGAGGTCACCAGAGAGCAAACCTAGACCCCCTTGGTCTAAAAGAGATAAAGCCATGTGAGGACTTAGATCTTGAGTTTCATGGGTTGGATGAGTCTGATTTAAATAAAAAATTTAAGACCGATACTTTAAAAATTAACGGAGATATCGCAACACTTTCCGAAATAATAGACTCATTAAAAAAAATTTACTGCGGAACACTTGGTATTGAATACAACTATATAACAAATACTCAAGAGAGACTATGGTTCCAGGATAGACTAGAGCCAAATATGGGGAAAGTTTATTTTGATAAAGAAGAAAAAACTCATCTTCTCAAAAGATTGAATTCTACTGAAGGTTTGGCAAAATTTTTATCTACTCGATACCCTGGTATGAAAAGATTTGGAAGTGAAGGTGCGGAATCTCTCATTCCTCTCGTCGATAGTTTAATTCAAAACTGTAGTATTTTTGGAGCTGAGCAAATCTGCTTAGGTATGGCCCACAGAGGAAGATTAAATTTACTTGTAAATGTTTTGGGAAAATCACCAAAAGAGCTTTTTATGGAATTTGAAGAAGATTATGAGCTAGAGGGCGCTAGTACTGGTGATGTTAAATATCACTTGGGTTTTTCTTCAAATATTCTTACCCCTAATGGAGAGGTTCATGTTTCATTAAATAACAATCCTTCACATTTAGAAATTGTAAATCCGGTTATAGAAGGTTCTGTTAGGGCTCGACAGGAAAGACTTAAGGATGAACAAAAGGATTTAGTGATACCAATTTTAATTCATGGAGATGCTTCTTTTTCTGGTCAGGGAGTTGTAATGGAAACATTACAAATGTCTCAAACAAGAGGATATGGCGTTGGTGGAAGTATTCATATTATTGTTAATAATCAAATAGGATTCACTACATCAAATGAGATGGATGCGAGGTCCACCCCCTACTCAACCGATGTAGCTAAAATGATTGAATGCCCCATTCTTCATGTAAATGGAGATGATCCAGAAATGGTTGTTTTCGCTGCAAAGTTAGCTTGTGAGTATCGCTACACATTCAAAAAAGATATTATAATAGATATGTTTTGTTTTAGACGTCGCGGACACAATGAAGCTGATGAACCATCTGCAACTCAACCTTTAATGTATAAAGAAATAAATACTCACAAATCAGTTAGGGACCAGTATCAACAAAAACTTGTAGAACAAAATATAATTTCTAATGATAGGTGTGAAGAACTTCAAAAAGACTATAGAAACTCATTAGAAAAAGGAGAATCAGTTACAGATAATCTTGCAAAAGGAAATGAGGGTAAGTGGTTTGATTGGACACCCTACCTTAATAGAACTTGGAATGAGTCGGTAAGTACAAAATTCAATAAAGAAAAGTTTAAAGAGTTGGGCGATATTATATCTTCTTCACCAAAGGATTTTGAATTACAAAAACAAGTTTCAAAAATTATTGAAGATAGAAAAAAAATGAATTCTGGCGATATTCCTATAAACTGGGGTTTTGCTGAGAATATGGCTTTTGCGACACTTCTAAGCGAAGGGTATCCTATTCGCTTTACGGGGCAGGATTCAAGAAGGGGAACATTTTCTCATAGACATTCAACACTACACGATCAAAAAAATGGTTCTGAATATATTCCTTTAGTTAAAATAGCTAATGAAAATAATACAAAGATTGACCTTTATGACTCCCTTCTTTCAGAGGAGGCTGTATTAGGATTTGAATATGGTTATTCAACGACTTGGCCGACTGGACTTGTTATCTGGGAAGCGCAATTTGGAGATTTTGCTAATGGAGCTCAGGTTGTAATAGATCAATTTATAGTTTCAGCAGAACATAAATGGGAGAGGTTATCTGGTTTAGTAATGCTACTTCCTCATGGCTATGAGGGTCAAGGTCCTGAGCATAGTAGTGCAAGGTTAGAACGATACCTTCAATTATGTGCACATGATAATATACAAGTTTGTATTCCGACCACTCCTTCACAAATTTATCATTTATTAAGGCTTCAAACTGTTAGAAAAATGAGAAGACCCCTTATAATACTCTCTCCAAAAAGTTTATTAAGGCACCCTATGGCAATATCAAGCTTAGAAGAACTTACAGATGGAGAATTTAAGACTATTATTGAGGATAGTGATGTTAAACAAGAAGAGGTAAAAAAAATTATACTTTGTTCTGGAAAGGTCTTCTATGATCTTGATAAAAGAAGGAAGGAACTTAAAATTGAAAATATTGGTATAATGAGAATGGAGCAATTATATTCTTTTCCATACGATGATTTAGAGAAATCACTGTTAAAATATCCAAATACAGATGATTTTGTTTGGTGCCAAGAAGAACCTGCTAATCAAGGCGCATGGTTTAGTCACCGTCATAGAATTCAAAGAGTGTTAGATCGCTTTTCTTCGAATCAAATTAGATTGGTTAGCAGACCTTCTGCATCTGCACCTGCGGTAGGTTTAAATAAATTGCATAAAATACAACAAGAAGCTTTAATTGAAGAAGCCTTAAAATCTTAGAGGAAAGAGAATGGTTACAGAAATTAAATCCCCGACATATCCAGAGTCAGTAGCTGACGGAACTATTGCAAATTGGGTTAAAAAAGAAGGTCAAGAAGTTAAGCAAGATGAACTTATTGCAGAAATTGAGACCGACAAAATTGTTTTAGAAGTTCTTTCACCCATAAATGGTAAAATTCAAAAAATTATAAAAGATGAAGGTGAAATAGTTAATAGTGGAGAATTAATAGCCCAAATAGAGGAATCTTCAGTAATAGAAAAGAAAGAATCCGATCAAAATGCCGAACAAGAAAACTTCAAAGAAGAAGATATTTCGCAAAGTCACGGGCCTGCTGTTAGGCGAATGCTTGAAGAGTTTAACCTTGATCCAAAAAATATAAGTGGAACAGGAAAAGATGGAAGAATTTCAAAGGCTGACATAAAAAACTACTTAGAAAATTCAACCAAAAAATCAAAAGGCAATATTGAGAAAAATATAGAAAAAGTTGATAATTTTAGCGGCAGGGATGAAGAAAGGGTTCCAATGTCAAGAATGAGATCAACTATAGCTAAAAGACTTCTATCAGTAACTCAAGAAACAGCAATGTTAACAACATTTAATGAAGTTGACATGAAGCCAATTAAAGATTTGAGAGAAAAATATGGTACTGAATTTCTTTCTGAGCATGGTTTAAAATTAGGCTTTATGGGATTTTTTGTTGCAGCATCAATCAATGCTCTTAAAAAGTTCCCTGTCGCAAATGCCTCTATTGATGGAAATGATGTTGTTTACCATGGTTATCAAGATATAAGTGTGGCTGTATCAACCGACCGAGGCTTAGTTGTACCAGTTATTAGAGACGCTGATATTATGACTCTTCCAGATATAGAGAAGTCAATTCTTGAATATTCTGAAAAAGCAAAAGAAGGTAAACTAACAATAGAAGATATGCAGGGGGGAACTTTTACAATATCAAACGGTGGTGTATTTGGTTCATTATTATCAACACCAATTTTAAACGCTCCTCAAACGGCTATATTAGGAATGCATACAATTCAAGATAGAGCGGTTGTAATTGATGGAAAAATAGAGGTAAGACCAATGATGTATTTAGCTCTAAGTTATGATCATCGTTTATTAGATGGCAAAGATGCTGTTGGCTTCCTTATATGCATTAAAGAGCAGCTTGAGGCACCGCAAAGACTTTTGTTAAATTTATAGTTCATAAGAATTTATATGTAATTCTTTAGAGTTATTCTGCTTCAAACTCTATATGAAGTTCCTTTAATGCCCTTAATAAATAATGAGGGTGGTGTTGAAAATCATTCTTGCCTTCTGAAAATTTCATACTTTTAAATCTATCAGTTACAGCTTTAAAACCCCACCACAGCTCTCGCCTGGCCAAGGGGGCACCCAAGCAATGGTGAACACCCGAGCCAAAGGCCATATGAGATCCAGCTTTTTTTCTCTCCAAGTCTATTTCATCGGGATTATCAAAAGCTCTTTCATCTCTATTTGCAGCAGCATAACGCACATTTACAACTGAACCTTTAGGCATTTTAACCCCATGAAAATCAACATCACATGCCGTTGTCCGCATCAAACTTTGAACCGGAGACTCGAGTCTAAGAACCTCCTCCACAAAAACTTTTAAATATTTATCTGGATCAGATTTTAGCTTCAGCCATACTTCAGGGTTTTCAATTAAAAGTCTAATTCCCGCTGATAAAGCGTTTGTTGTAGTCTCACTTCCGCCAACAAAAGTATCCGCCATCATTTCAGCATGAAGCTCATTATCATTTAAAGGTCTACCCCACTCCTCAATAACTGTATTTACAAGCTCACTAAGAAGTGAATCATCAGGCTCCTTTCTTAATTTTTCAAAAATAGGCTGAAAATAGTGTTGGCCTTCAATTTCTCTTTCAATGGCTTCAAGTTCCTCTTCTTTAGTAAGCATCATTCCAATTCTGTGGAAAAAAGCATCTGTAGAAATTTTAATCTTCCACAAATCCTCATCATTTTTAATACCCATTTGAACACCAATAATTTTTAAAGGTAGTGGAATAGAAAACTGCTTAACCCAATCACAACGACCATCTTTAATAAAAGAATCAATCAAATCATAGGCCGTATTTTCTACTACAGATTCCAATTCTTTAATTTTACTTGGCCTGAAAGCTTTATCAAAGATACTCCTCATCTCCTTATGATTTGGATTATCTCTTCCCGCAAGCGTTGGTGATGGGACCCAGCCTTTTTTTTCAAAAAGCTCGACACCTTTTTTTACATGTTCAGAATTGATATTAGATTCGGCTTTTTGAGCTGCGGCTCCAAAAGAACTACTAAAATTCTCAGTATCCAATAAGAGCTCTCTCACATATTCATACCGAGTTACAATAAAAAAACCAGTCTTAGGATCTTGGTAAACAGGAGCCTCATTTCTTAACATTTTATAAGCGCTATAAGGGCATTGTTGAATATTGCTATCCGTAAGATCTACCTCGCTAGGAACAATTGTTTCTTTATTCATTAAATTAACCCCTTGTTTTAATTATAAATATTTATTTAGATATATTATATAAATAATTGATATAATTGGATAATTATCTATCTATTATTTAAATCTTTTACACTACGCTCAAGCTCCGAAACTCTTTTTTCAAGCTTATCTAAGACATCTTTTTTTACAAAACCTGAATCTTTCATAAACTTTTCTAAGGCAGGCTTCATCATTTTTTCCATACCTTTTAAGTCTTTAGCCATATTAAAAATGTTCATTTGAACCTCCTGATTATTAAATAGAATATTACAAATTATTGTCTAAACGACAATTTCTTTCTTCAAGTATGGGTTTTAACGCCCTATAAGCTGCTGGATTAAGATTTAAAGGAATAGCTGGATGTAAATGATGAATTATATGATATTCCATTCCAAGAGTTAAAAAAGTACCTAGGGCTGCTTTAAAACTTCTTGTATCCCTATACCTGCCCTGCTCTTCCATAGGATAATGTGGTGCCCAGGCTAATGTCATTTGAATGTATCCTGACCCTATAAGTCTTGGGAGCCACCAAATAAGCATTACTTCAACTCCATAGCCTGCCCATACAAAAAGAACTAAAATTAACCAATAAGAGATTCTTGTAATTAGGGCCTCAGTTATAACTTTTTCCTTAACTGATGATTCTTCCAAAAACTCCAAATAAGGAAGGTCCTTGTGCCTATTAGTGAATAAATTAACCCATAAGGCATTTGATAGGTTATCAGCCTTTACTGAATAATCAGGATCTTTTAATGGATCGTTAGTATGAGAGTGATGCATTAAATGTGTTTCTTGAGCTAACCTGTAGGGTAAAACTATTGGTATTAATGATGTGTAACCAATTAATTCATTTAACCAAAATAAAGAAGAGCCTTTTTTTGCGATATTTCCATGCTGTGCCTCATGAGATGGTAAATAACACAAACAGGAGCAAATACAAGAAATTAGAAAGCTACTCCACAATGGTATTGCACCAATTAGAGTTAATGGCCATAACAGTAACCAAGTAGATAAATTTAGGGCCCACCAAAAAATCATAAACCATGGTGTTTTTCCAATAAATTGCCTTGCAATCTGCATTTCTTTTTCAGCTAAATCCAATTTCTTCTCCAAAGATATTAAAACCATTGCCCTTTGATATTAGCATATAAACCCCAAAAAAAACCAACTACTAGGCAAGGTATAATATTTGGAAATCCAAAAATTATTTCTATATTATTATAACTCAATAATTGAGATAAAACTGGAGCCATAAAGAAAATTCCAAACAAAATTTTTCCTTTTGAAACTAAATAAAGAAATACAGAGCTAATCATCAAAAAAAATTATCCGATGCATAAGAAATGTCAATATTAATTAGATTAAAATTGTTCAATTATAAAAAAAAATATCTTTAACTTAAATATAGTTTATAAAAAAAACAAAAATGAGGATTGTGTTAAAATGTCAGATATATCAAATTTACCAAATTCAAAAAAAATAATCTTAAAAACAAGACCGAATGGAGACCCAGAGGTAAGTGATTTTGATATTATAGAAGAGATTGCAAAGGCTCCAGATGATGGAGAAGTTTTAGTCGAGGTTCAAGCTTTGGAAATTGGAGCATGGATAAGAACCACTTTAAATGAAACAGCCTTTCATGGCTCTACGCCAATAGATGGAACAATTCCAGCATTGGGGAATGGAAAGGTAATAATTAGTAAATCAGAAAAATTCAAAGAAGGTGATATGGTTACTGGACCTTTGATGGCTCAAAGCTATACAACTATGCCAGCTGATTTTTTTACTAAAGTAACAAATCCCGAAATTGATCCTTTTACGCAAATTGGTGTTTTAGGAGTAACTACTGGCTTAACAGCCTATTTTGGAATTTATGATGTTGGACAAGTCAAAGAAGATGAAATTGTTCTTGTATCAGGTGCTGCTGGTGGAGTTGGTGCATTAGTTTGTCAGCTCGCAAAACTTAAAGGCGCAAAAGTCATCGGTATTGCTGGCGGTAGAGAAAAATGCGACGTCCTCATTAATGAAGTCGGTGTAGATGGAACAATTGACTACAAAAGTGAAGATATTGATAAAAAGATTAAAGAATTTGCTCCAGAAGGCATTGATATCTTTTTTGATAATGTTGGAGGAGAAATTTTAGACTTTGCTCTTGATAATCTTCGCGATAGAGCAAGAGTTGTAATTTGTGGAGCTATTTCTCAATATTCTCATCATGATGAGGTTGATGGTCCTAGCCTATACCTTCGTTTAGCTGAAAAATATGCCAGAATGGAGGGTTTTACTGTTATGCACTTTGAAGAGCACTATGAAAAAGCATCCAAAGAGCTTTTAGACCTCCACAATCAGGGTAAGTTAAAGGTTCCATTCCATATTGAAGAAGGAATAGATAACTTTCCACTAGCCCTTCAAAAGCTTTTTACAGGTGGTAATACTGGTAAACTTATGGTGAAAGTTTAAAATATAAAACTTAAAACAAGCT
>ERZ802831.360-NODE-360-length-23649-cov-23.7501_pt1 | contig 23649 bp, 23 predicted proteins | sample MGYA00345655_ERZ802831 | MGnify/ENA primary metagenome ERZ802831 (study PRJEB30503, sample SAMEA104212376) | marine metagenome | biome: Westerlies Biome; feature: [SRF] surface water layer (ENVO:00010504) within the epipelagic zone...; material: water...
TGGACAGAGGCCGGGCATAAAACCGTTATTTACACGCCCTGACACAGCGGTGTAGTTCGGTTTTTGAGCAAAGCTTCAGGCAGAAAGAGTGATGGATAAAAAGCACAAAACAATTGACCGCCGTCTGTGTGTCGCGCCGATGATGGATTGGACTGACCGGCATTGCCGCTATTTTTTGCGGCAGGTGGCCCCTGACGCTGTGCTCTTTACCGAAATGGTCACCGCCGAGGCGCTGATCCATGGCGATTTGGACAGATTGCTTGGGCATAGCGCTGCCGAGGCACCGCTGGTGCTGCAGCTTGGTGGCAGTCAGCCTGAAAAGCTGGCAGAGGCGGTGGCACGCGCAGCGCCATGGGGATTTGCCGAGATAAACCTGAATGTTGGCTGTCCATCTGACCGTGTGCAGTCGGGCAAATTTGGCGCATGCCTGATGGCAGAGCCAGAGCTGGTGGCATCTTGTTGTCAGGCAATGATGGCCGAAACAGACCTGCCGGTGACAGTCAAATGCCGTATTGGCATTGATGATATGGATCCGGAATCCGGCCTTGACCGGTTTGTCGATATTGTCGCTGCGGCCGGTGTGTCGGTGTTTTATCTGCATGCGCGCAAAGCCTGGCTGAAAGGGCTTAGCCCAAAAGAAAACCGTTCAATCCCACCGCTTGATTATGATCGTGCCCGCCGTCTGGCTGCCCGTTGTGGTGATTTATCAATTATCTTGAACGGCGGGCTTGAAAAAGCCGATCAGGCCAGCGTTGAAATGCCCGGATTCGACGGCATTATGATTGGCCGGGCGGCCTATCGCACACCCTATGTTCTGGCTGAAATGGCGCAGCAAATTTTTGGCACAGCCTTGCCGCAGCGCTATCAGGTGGCACAGGCGATGGCCGAATATGCGAACAGCATGACCAAAACCGGCGTCCCCCTGCACAGCATTACCCGCCATATGCTGGGGCTGTATGCGGGCCAGTCTGGTGCGAAATATTGGCGTCGGCAGCTTGGCGAAATGGCGCGAAACGCCGATGATGCTGGTAATTTCATTACCGATACGGCATCTTTTTGTGAAAATCTGGCGGCGAAACATGCTGCGTGACAGCCGGTTTTGGTCTGTCACAATCTTTTGATGAGTGGATAAAATGAAATCACCTGAACCGTTACCAAAAGCCGAGTCAGACACCGACGCGCCGCAACATAATGGGCGCAAAATGCTCTTTGATTTTGGCCCGTTGCTGTTGTTTTTTGGCACCAATTATCTCTATAGCGATCTGATGTTAAGTGTGAAAGTTCTGGTGGCGGCGACATTGGTGTCACTGGCGCTGAGCTGGCATATGGAAAGGCGGGTCTCGCTGATGGCCGCAATTGGCTGTGCGGCATTGGTCTTTTTTGCCGGTCTCACATTGTATTTTGACAATGAGCTTTTCATCAAGATCAAACCAACGGTCGTGACATTGTTATTTGCCGCGCTGATTGCGGGGGGGCGATTGCTGGGGCGCAATCCGCTGGCCGCCATTATTGGCAAACAGATTGATCTGACGCCGCAGGGCTGGCGCGCCATCAGCTGGCTGTGGGTGGCGATGTTTGCGACTTCGGCTGTTGCCAATGAACTGGCATGGCGCATGCTTAGCACCGATGACTGGATCACCTTCAAGGTATTTGGCCTGACCGGCATTTCGCTTTTGTTTTTTATCGTAAGTGTGCCGATTTTACAGAAGCATCAGCGCCAGAATTGACTGAAACGCCGGTAAAAATGTACCGAATATGTGCAAAATCCGACGAATTGTCGAACCAAGCATAGATTCGGTCGTCTTGATTTTACTATAACCGCGATAGTTTCTTCAACAATCGTTGAAACAGTGCGGGCTGTCGATACAGCGCTAAACGGGGAATAAGACCATGGCTGATGAAGAAGACATTATTCTTGCCGATCTGGATGATGATGAACTTGTCCAGCAGATGCATGACGATCTTTATGATGGAATGCAGGAAGAAATTGTGGAAGGCGTGCAAATTCTTCTTGCGCGCAAATGGACGCCCTATGATGTTCTGACAAAGGCATTGGTCGAGGGCATGACCATCGTTGGCATTGATTTTCGTGATGGCATCCTGTTTGTGCCGGAAGTTTTGATGGCGGCCAATGCGATGAAAGCCGGCATGGTGATTTTGCGGCCGTTGCTGGCGGAAACCGGGGCGCCGCGTGTTGGCACCATGGTCATTGGCACGGTCAAGGGCGATATCCATGACATTGGCAAGAATCTTGTATCGATGATGCTTGAAGGTGCCGGTTTTGACGTGATTGACCTCGGCATCAATAATCCGGTTGAAAATTATCTGGACGCGCTGGAAGAACATAAGCCGGATATTCTGGGCATGTCCGCATTGCTGACGACAACCATGCCTTATATGAAGGTGGTGATTGACGCGATGGTCGAAAAGGGCATCCGTGATGATTATATCGTTCTGGTCGGCGGAGCGCCTTTGAATGAAGCCTTTGCCGAATCTGTCGGGGCCGATGCCTATTGCCGTGATGCCGCTGTGGCCGTTGAGACGGCAAAGGAAATGATCCAGGCCAGACGCGATCGTGATCAAGCCACCGGCTGACCCACATCGTCCAGCGGCGATGCCGCGCTTGCGGCTGATTGCGTGTGGGGCGTTGGCACAGGAACTGTTGGCAATTATCAATCAGATGCCGGCGGGTGTGATGGAATTGACCTGCTTGCCAGCGGCTTGGCATAACCACCCGGAAAAGATTGTTACCGGACTGAAACGGAAAATCAACGCCGCGCGCAAGGCGGGCCTCACGCCTATCGTCATCTATGGAGATTGTGGCACCGGCGGTGCGCTTGATGCGTTTCTTGAAACCGCCGAAGTCACGCGCATTCCCGGCCCACATTGTTACCAGAGTTTTATGGGAGAGACCGGTTTTAACGCCGCCATGGAAGACGAGTTGGGTACGTTTTTTCTGACCGATTACATGGTGCGTCATTTCGAACGGATTGTCATGAAAGGGATGGGGTTGCGCGATCACCCGCAGTTGCGCGATATGTATTTTGCGCATTACAAGCGGGTTCTCTATATTGCACAAACCGACGATGCTGCCTTATATGAAAAAGCCAGACAGGCAGCCGCAACATTGCAATTGGATTTCGATTATCGCTTTACCGGATTTGGCGATTACACAGCTTTTCTGCAGCATTTGTGTGACAGCCGCCAACCAGCCGCTGCGACTGTATAAGCCAGCATTGTTGGGGTTAAAATTTAATTTAAGGAGGCAATATAACATGCCGCATCTGATTACCTTATTTTGGCGTGATATTCCCGCCCAGGTTATTGCCGAGTCCGGGCGCGGACGTAATCGCCAGCAAGCCAAAATAGAATTGCCACGCCGTTTTGCCATTGCTATTGATGCAGCAGCGATGAAAGACGGTGCGGATTCAACCGATGATTATCTGGCCGATTGGCGCCGCGCATCACCTGTCGAATGCGGTGACGATCTTGACGGCGAAGCGGCAAAACTGGCGGCTGACCTAGAGGCTGACTATCCGGCTGAGCGGGTGCGCGGACTTGTCGAAAATGGCGGGTTTGAACGGGATGAAGCGGGGCGCTGAGAGCGGTAAAGGCGGCTGATGTCGTAATCGGGGAATAGTGAGGCGTTGATAAGCCATCTTTGGCGGCTGCAAACGGTCATTCTGCGCGGCGAAAATTGGCAGTGACCGGCGTCATCAATAATGCAGCGATGGCGAGATGCGTTTCGATGCGCGATAGTGTTGTTTTAATGAAGTGTAAAGAGGGTGCGATGCAGGCGACAATCGAACAGATAAAACAAGCTGTGGCGAACTGGTCAATCGAAGTGACGCCAGCTGGCGCCAGCAAAATTGAGAGCTTTGCCGATTGTTTGCATCCCGGCACCACGGTAAATGTCACTTTTTTGCCAGGCAGTGACCCGATGGACACGGTCGCGGTCAGCGAACGTCTGCACAATGAAGGCATGAATCCGGTGCCGCATCTGGCGGCGCGGTCTTTGCGTGACAGTGATCAGCTTGACGCGCTGCTGGCGGCCTATACCAGCCGTGCCGGTGTGAATGAAGTGCTGGTGATTGGCGGCGGTGTTGACCAGCCGGTTGGTGCGTTTGCCGATTCAATGCAGGTGCTGGAAACCGGCCTGATCCAGCGTCATGGCATTCAAAATATTGGTGTTGCCGGGCATCCGGAAGGCAGCCCGGATATATCCAAAAGCGAGATTGCCGAGGCGCTGGCCGCCAAAAATGCGCTGGCCAAGCGTGATGGGCTGAACATGTATATCGAAACACAATTTTGTTTTGAGGCAGATATTGTGCTGGCATGGGAACGTGATGTGCGGGCTGCCGGCAATCAATTGCCGATCCGCATCGGTGTTCCCGGGCCGGCAACGATCAAGACCTTGTTCCGCTTTGCGCAGATTTCCGGCATCGGCCCGTCAATGCGGTTTATTTCAAAACAGGCCCGCAATGTGGCAAAGCTGATGACTGTGCAGTCACCGCATCTGTTGCTGGCGGATCTGGCGGCGGGCATGGTGGCCGATCAGGATTGCCTGATTCAACATATGCATTTTTATCCATTTGGCGGATTTGCCAAAACCGCCGCCTATGCCAGTGCTATTGCCAATGGTGATATTCGCATGCTGCCGAAAGGTGGATTTGATGTTACTCATACGGCGGCGTAACCTAGCGGCTTTTTCCGGAGCGAATAGATGACCAAAACTTTACTGTCCTCTGATAAACAAGAAATCGTCATTGGGTTTGACGCGCCTTTTTGTGTGATTGGCGAGCGCATTAACCCGACCGGGCGGAAATTGCTTGCCGCCGAGATGGCTGCTGGTGACTATTCAAGGGTGATTGCAGACGCCGTGGCACAGGTCGAGGCCGGTGCCACCATGCTGGATGTGAATGCCGGTATTCCGATGGCCGATGAACCGGCCATTCTTGCCGAATCGATCAGACTTGTTCAGGCTGCTGTCGATGTGCCGCTGGCGATTGACAGCTCGATTGTGGCGGCGCTTGAGGCTGGTTTGGCGGCATATAAGGGCAAGCCTCTGGTCAATTCGGTGACGGGTGAAGAAGAACGTCTTGAGAGCGTGTTGCCGCTGGTGAAAAAATATAATGCCGCCGTGGTGGCTATTTCAAATGATGAAACCGGCATTTCGGAAGATCCGAATGTGCGTTACGACGTGGCGAAAAAGATTGTCGAACGTGCCGCCGATTATGGCATCCCGCGCGAAGATGTTATTGTTGACCCGCTGATCATGCCGGTGGGCGCCATCAATATGGCTGGCCGTTCGGCGCTTGATCTGATCATCCGGTTGCGCAATGAGTTGCAAGTCAACACCACATGCGGGGCGTCAAATATCTCATTTGGCTTGCCGAACCGGCATGGTATGAATGCCGCCTTTTTGTCGATGGCGGCTGGTGCTGGCATGACCTCGGCTATCATGAATCCTTTACATGCCGAGGAAATGACCGGCATCATGGGGGCCAATGTGATGAATGGTAATGATCCGGAATGTCGCCGCTGGATTGCGCGCTTCCGTGAACCGGCCGCTGCTGGCGAGGGTGGACGCGAGCGCCGGCAAACCCGCCGCCGCCGTAACGCATAGCTAGCCGGAAGTCTGTAACGACCATGTCCGAGGAAACATCGACACCATCCGGATCAACGCACGGCGATGTAAAAATCGTCTTTACCCCGTCGGGTCGTCAGGGACGGGTGCCGCATGGCACCTCGGTTCTTGCGGCAGCGCGGCAGCTTGGTGTTGATATTGATTCGGTCTGTGGTGGCCGCGCGATGTGTGGCCGCTGTCAGGTCAATGTTGGCACCGGCGAATTTGCCAAACATGGGATATCATCGGGTGATGACAGTCTTGATGCGGTGACCGCGGTCGAAACACGCTATGCCGATAAACGTGGTTTGGCAGATGGCCGGCGGCTGTCCTGTCAGGCAAAATTATGCGCCGATGTGGTGATTGACGTACCGCCCGAAAGCCAGGTGCATAACCAGCTTGTCCGAAAAGAGGCTGATGGCCGGCAAATCGAGATGGATCCGATTGTCAGGCTGTGTTTTGTCGAGGTTCGCGAACCGGATATGCACGAGCCATCCGGCGATCTGCGCCGGCTTGTTGAGGCTGTTGAGACACAATGGCCGGATCGGGTGCGCGGGCCAGTCAGTTGTGACCTGCATGTGATACGGTCACTGCAGCCAATTTTGCGCGCAGGTAAATGGCAGGTGACGGTGGCGTTGCGCAATGGCACCGATATCATCGCCGTCTGGCCCGGCTTAAAGGAACAGATTGTTGGTGTGGCCATCGATGTCGGGTCAACAACCATGTCGGCGCATTTATGCGATATGGTCACCGGTGACGTGCTGGCATCGACTGGCGCGATGAACCCGCAAATCAGGTTTGGTGAAGATCTGATGAGCCGGGTGTCCTATGGCATTATGAACCCGGGCGGTGCCGACGAAATGACAGCAGCCGTCATCAACGGTTTGCAGACATTGATTGATGGTGCCGCCGAACAAGCCGGGTTACAGCGTGACGATGTTGTGGAAATTGTGCTGGTTGGCAATCCGGTGATGCATCATTTGCTGCTTGGGATTGACCCGGTAGAGCTGGGCGGTGCGCCATTTGCGCTGGCCGTAGATAGCGCCATTGATCTGCCAGCCTCGGATCTTGGCATCGCCGCCAATCCGGGCGCGCGGGTCTATGTGCTGCCATGTATTGCCGGTCATGTTGGGGCTGACGCCGCCGCCGTGGTTTTGGCTGAGGCACCGCAAAAATCAGATGAGATGATGTTGATTGTTGATGTTGGCACCAATGCCGAAATCGTGGTCGGCAATCAGCAGCGGTTACTGGCAGCCTCATCGCCAACTGGCCCGGCATTTGAGGGGGCGCAAATTTCATCTGGTCAGCGTGCTGCGCCCGGCGCCATTGAACGTATCCGCATTGATAAAGATACCCTGGAACCGCGGTTTCGGGTGATCGGTGTCGAACAATGGTCGGATCAGGATGGGTTTGATGCGGCGATTGCCGGCACCGGCATTACCGGCATTTGTGGTTCCGGCATCATCGAGGTGCTTGGTGAAATGTATCTTGCCGGGGTGATCACCGCAGATGGGGTGATTGATGGTGGCAAAGCCGCCCATAGCAGCCGTATTGAAAGTGATGGCAGAACCTTTCGCTACCGCATTTCAGACAATGTCACGGTGACACAAAATGATGTGCGGGCGATCCAGCTTGCGAAAGCGGCGCTGTATGCAGGGTTTCGGCTTTTGATGGATAAGATCGACATTAAATCTGTTGACCGGGTGGTGCTGGCCGGTGCCTTTGGCACACATATTGATCCGAAATATGCGATGGTGTTGGGGATGATTCCGGATTGTCTTCTGGATCATGTCAAGGCAGCTGGCAATGCTGCCGGCACCGGGGCGCGGATGGCTTTGCTCAACCAACAGGCGCGCCGTGATATCGAAACAATTGTCCGCAATATTGAAAAAATTGAAACCGCAGTCGAAGCATCATTTCAGGATCATTTTGTCAAAGCCATGGCAATCCCGCATAAAAGCGATCCCTATACCAGACTGGCCGCCGCAGTGGCATTGCCAGAGCGCATTCTGACCGATGAAGATGCGCCAGCTCTTGCCGGTGGCAGGCGTCGTGGCGGTCGACGGCGGCCGGCAGATTAATCCGGTTTCGGGCTGTCCATATCCTGCAGCTCTTTGGCGGCTTTTTTCGCCCGTTGCCAGCTGCTAAAAAACAGCCAGATCAGCGCCGCAAATGTGATGCCGTAACTGGGCCAGATAAAGCTGCCATATCCACCCATTTCGAAAAAACTCATCATTGCGCTAGGCTCCCGGGCGTAGACGCAAAGCGGTTAGTCGGCGCTCCGCCAGCAATGCCCGCATCCGCAGAATAACCACAATAATGAAATAACCATGCGCCCCGACAAGCATCAGCAGCAGCGGTGTCAGCATGCTGCTATCAACCGCCGGGCCGCCGCTGCGCAGCAAGCTGGCTGGCTGATGCAAGGTGTTCCACCAATCCACAGAAAATTTCACAATGGGCACATTGATAACGCCGACCATGGCCAGCAAGGCCGCCGGTCTGCTGCCGCGTTCTGGCCGGTCAAATCCGTTGGCCAGTGCAATCACCCCAAGATAGAAAAAAAACAGGATGAGCATCGATGTCAGCCGCGCGTCCCAGACCCACCAGGCACCCCACATCGGCTTGCCCCACAACGCCCCGGTGATTAATGTTAACAACGCAAATACCGCGCCGACCGGGGCAATGGCGCGCGCCGCAATATCGGCCAGCGGATGACGCCAGACAACATAGAACAGACCGCACAGCCCCAGCCCAACATAGCCAAATAACGCCAGCCAGGCAGCCGGCACATGGATATAGATGATGCGGACGGTGTCACCCTGCTGGTAATCTGCCGGCGATGCAAAAAGCCCCAGATACAGGCCATACGCCAGACAAATGCAGGTGATCACGCCAATAGGCATGAACAGGCGGTTAGACAGCCGCAAAAAGCGCGATGGGTTGGCAAGATAATCAAACATTGTCACCAGCTATAGCGGGTTTCAGCCGCTGAGAAAAGTACTGCCAGCCGGGCTGATCCGGTTTTTTGGCAAAAACCATCTTTCAGATTCCACTCTCGGTTTCGCCAATTTTCAGGGCCGCGGCGGCGACCAGCGGTGCCATCGCCATCAACAGCGCCAGCATCGCGCCGAGCAGCATTAAATGCGGGCTGACGATCGCGTCTTTCGTGGCGGCGGCCAATGCGCCAAAAATCAACACCGGCACCGCAAGCGGCAACACCAGAATCGCCATCAATGCACCACCCCGCCGGGCGCCTTCGGCCAGCGCCGCCCCAATCACCCCCAATAGCGTCAGCGCCATGCTGCCAATAAGCAACGCCACCATCAGCGCTGGCAGCTGTGCTGTGGCAATGTCCAGCATCAATGCCAGAACCGGGGTGATGATTAATAGCGGAAAACTGCTTGTGAGCCAGTGTGCTACCGCTTTGGCCACAGCATACCAGCCAAGGCCAAGTCTGCTCAAAGCAATCTGGTCGAGCCAGCCGTCACGGACATCCTGCGCGAATAGCCGGTCAAATCCGGCGAGGCTGGATAGCAAGGCGGCAATCCAGATCATCGGGACGCCAAGCGTTTGCAGCGTCGCGGCCTTGGGGCCGATGGCCAACGGAAATAACGCGATGATGATGATGAAAAACCCCAGCATGACGCTGACATCCTGACGGTTTTGCCAGGCAATATCGAGATCGCGGGTAATTTGCCCGAAAAACGGCCGCATGCCTATGACCCCAATGCCAGAAAGATTGTCGCCATTGACGCCGCCACCGCATTATGGGTGGCGCTGATGACGGTGCCGCCGGCCGCCAGATGGTTATTGATCGCCGTCTCAAGCTGTGCCTGACTGTTCACGTCAAGCCCGGCATTTGGTTCGTCCAGCAACCACAGGCTGTGCTGTGGCGCCAGCAGCAGTCGCGCCAGCGCCAGCCGGCGGCGTTGGCCACGCGACAATAGCTGGATCGGCATATCGGCAAATGCGCCCGCGTCAAATCCGCCCAGCGCCGTATCAAGCTCTGTGTCGGTAACATCGATATCATTGATGGCAGCCCAGCTTTGCAGATTTTTTCTGCCGCTGATGGCGCCGGCAAGACCATCGGCATGGCCGATATATATACGCGGCAGATCACAGTGGATGTGGCCAGATTCGGCTGGCAGGCGTCCGGCGATGGTGCGCAGCAAGGTGGATTTGCCAGCCCCGTTTGCCCCGGTCAACAGACAATATGCGCCGGCTTCTTGCGCGTGGCTGAGGCGGTCAATGACCAGACGTTGGCCGCGCACCACCGATAAAGCCTCGATCCGCAGACAACTGGTATCGCCGCCGGTGACCGGCGCGTTTTGCGGTAACTTTTGCTTTGGCATCATGATGCCGCCTGCCATGCTGATCTGCTCATAGGGTTCTGTTTACCTGTGCAACCGGGTCGTGGTCTAGTGTCTTTGAGGGATGCTGCGGTTGATTTTGGGTATTTTCGCCGGCAACTGGCAAATACCCTCTGGAAAAAACCCGGCAGTTTCCCTATAATATGGCATGACCACTTGCAGGCACTCCTCGGGTTGGCCGTTCCATATTTACTGAATGATCGAAGGGAGATCGCTATGTCCGGGACATTGCGCGAGACATGCCGTGCGAGCCTTGAAGCCGCTGGCAAAACCTATCACTATTATTCTCTGGCGGAACTGGCGAAGACCTATCCGTCGCTCCGCAAGCTGCCATTTTCGCTGAAAGTTTTGCTGGAAAATTTACTGCGTAACGAGGATGCATCATCGGTCACAGCCAGTGATATTGAGGCGTTGGCGAACTGGGCAGAGAACGGTCACCAAAGTGAAATCGCATTTCGTCCGTCGCGGATTTTGCTGCAGGATTTTACCGGCGTACCGGCGGTTGTTGATCTGGCCGCGATGCGTGACGCGATGCAGTCGATTGGCGGCAACGCTGAAAAAATCAATCCGCTATCGCCGGTTGATCTGGTGATTGACCATTCGGTGATGGTTGATCATGCCGGCGGGGCTGATGCGGCAGCGAAAAATGTGGCATTGGAATTTGCCCGCAATCAGGAGCGTTATGAATTTTTGCGCTGGGGCGCATCGGCCTTTGATAATTTCCGCGTGGTGCCGCCCGGCACCGGCATTTGTCATCAGGTGAATTTGGAATATCTGGCACAAACCGTCTGGACACGTGAAGAAGGCGGGGTGAGCTATGCCTATCCAGACTCGGTTGTGGGCACGGATAGCCACACCACCATGGTCAATGGCCTGGCTGTCTTGGGATGGGGTGTTGGCGGTATCGAAGCCGAGGCGGCGATGCTTGGCCAGCCAATTTCAATGCTTGTGCCGGATGTTATCGGGTTCCGTCTGGATGGGGCGCTTCCCGAAGGCGCGACCGCCACTGATCTTGTGTTGATGATTGTCGAGGCCCTGCGCAAGCGCGGCGTCGTTGGTAAATTTGTTGAATTTTACGGGCCGGGCCTTGACCAGCTATCCTTGGCTGATCGTGCCACTGTTGCCAATATGGCACCAGAATATGGCGCGACCTGCGGCTTTTTCCCGATTGATGCAGAGGTGCTGAATTATTTACGGCTGACCGGCCGTGATGAAGCCCGCGTGGCCCTTGTTGAGGCCTATGCAAAGGCGCAGGGCATGTGGCGTGATAGCGCCGCGCCAGACCCGCAATTTACCGACACATTATCGCTTAATCTTGGTGATGTTGTGCCGTCACTTGCCGGGCCAAAGCGGCCACAGGATCGGGTGAGCTTGCCGGATGTGGCCGCATCATTCGCCGCCACGCTGCAAGACAGTACAGCCCGAACAACACCAAAATCAGTGCCGGTTGCCGGCACCGATTATCAGCTGACCGACGGGGATGTTGTGATTGCCGCCATCACCTCTTGTACAAACACCTCGAACCCATCGGTGCTGGTGGCGGCTGGTCTGCTGGCGAAAGCGGCGCATGAAAAGGGGTTAAAAGTTCAACCATGGGTAAAAACATCGCTGGCACCCGGCAGTCAGGTTGTTTCGGCTTATCTTGATGCTGCCGGTTTGACGCCGCATCTTGATGCGCTTGGGTTTAACACGGTTGGTTATGGCTGCACCACCTGTATCGGCAATTCCGGCCCGCTTGATACGGCCATTGCAGGCGCCATTGATGATGCCGATCTGCTGGTCAGCGCTGTGTTATCCGGCAACCGGAATTTTGAAGGCCGGGTCAGCCCACATGCGGCGGCGAATTATCTGGCATCGCCCCCGCTGGTTGTTGCCTATGCGCTGGCCGGATCGGTCACCAAGGTAATGAATGATGACCCGCTTGGCACCGATCAGCATGGCAATGATGTCTATTTGCGTGATCTCTGGCCAAGCAATGACGCCATCCGTGCGGTTGTAGATGATGTCATCTCGGCCGATATGTTCCGGTCACGCTATGCTGATGTATTCAACGGCACGGCGGAATGGCAGGCCATTCAGACATCCGGCGGGATGACCTATGATTGGAATGATGGCTCCACCTATGTTCAGAACCCACCATATTTTGAGGGCATGACCCGCGAGATCCCGGAGGCGGCCAGCAATATTGAAGGGGCGCGGATACTCGCACTGCTTGGTGATTCCATCACCACTGACCATATCTCGCCAGCCGGCAGTATCGCGCGTGATACACCAGCGGCGAATTTCCTCACCGAACATCAGGTGCGCCCGGTTGATTTCAACTCATTTGGTTCACGCCGCGGTAATCATCAGGTGATGATGCGGGGTACATTTGCCAATATAAGGCTGAAAAATCTGGCTGCCGAAGGCACCACCGGCGGTTTTGCCAGACATGTGCCGTCAGGTGATGTGGCACCGCTTTATGATGTGGCGATGCGCTATGCTGATGAGGGCACGCCTCTGATTATTGTTGGTGGCAAGGAATATGGCACCGGATCCAGCCGTGACTGGGCAGCCAAAGGCACCCGGTTATTGGGGATCAAGGCGGTGATTGTTGAGAGCTTTGAGCGGATTCACCGTTCCAACCTGATTGGTATGGGGGTCTTGCCGTTGCAGTTTCCAGACGGTGTGAGCCGGGAAACGCTGGGCATGACAGGTGATGAAATCATCAATTTGACCGGTCTTACCGATGGTGTGACACCGGGCATGACAGTTACCGCGACAATCAATTTTGCCGATGGACGGGCTGAAACTGTCGCGCTGCTGGCACGCATTGATACCGACGGCGAAGCCGCCTATTTCAAAAATGGCGGCATTCTGCAATATGTGTTGCGCCAGCTCGCCGCATAACAGCGCCGCCTGCCGAACCTGCAAAAACCCCCGGTCATCATTTGGCCGGGGGTTTTGTTTATCTGCTGGCGACTGTCCGCCTCCGGCTGAGATCATGCCAGCAACATCTGGGATATCTTTTATGTCCGGGCCAGCCTTGCGACGGCGGGTGTGGTTTATGGGTGGACGATCAAGTTGAAGCGTGACTATAGTGAGGCCTCTGTTTTAGCGCTCTTTCAAGTGTCTGTTGATTGTCCATCGCCATGTCTCGTGCTTCGTCACAAAAACTCACCCTCGTTCTGGGGCCAACCAATACTGGCAAGACACATCTCGCACTAGAGCGGATGACAGGCTATGCCAGTGGCATGATTGGGTTTCCACTGCGTCTGCTGGCGCGGGAAAATTATGATCGTCTGGTTGCCCGGCTTGGCCCCGACAAGGTTGGTTTGCTGACCGGCGAGGAACGGATTCTGCCGGACACCGCCAGATATTTATGCTGTACGGTTGAATCAATGCCGGTCGAAACGTCACAGTTTGATGATTTGGCCGGTCGGCGGTTTGATTTTGTCGCTGTCGACGAGGTGCAGCTGGCCGGTGATCGCGAGCGTGGGCATATTTTCACAGATCGTATCATGCATGCGCGCGGGGCCTTTGAAACAATGTTTATGGGGGCCGAAACAGCCGCGCCCTTGCTAAAGGCGCTATTGCCCGATGCGCGTTTTGAGTTTCGCGAGCGCATGTCACGGCTGGTCTATGCCGGGCCAAAAAAATTAACCCGGCTGCCGCGGCGCAGCGCGGTGGTGGCGTTCAGTACGTCCGATGTTTATCAAATTGCTGAATTTGTCCGGCGCCAGCGTGGCGGCGCGGCGGTGGTGATGGGGCGGCTCAGCCCGCGCACCCGGAATGCACAGGTTGATCTCTATCAAAATGGTGATGTCGATTTTTTGATTGCCACCGATGCCATTGGCATGGGGCTTAATCTCGATTTGGGGCATGTTGCGCTATCCGCAGATGTCAAATTTGATGGCCGTCATATGCGCAAATTGTCGCCTGCCGAAATGGCGCAGATTGCCGGGCGTGCTGGCCGGCATGTGATGGATGGCAGTTTTGGCGTCACCGATGGTTGCCGGGTGCTAGAGCCGGAAGTGATTGAGGCGATTGAACAGCATCGGTTTGCGCCGCTGCGATCATTTTACTGGCGCAATCGTGCGTTAAATTTTGGCTCGATTGAATTGCTTATCGAGTCGCTTGAAGCGCCACCGCCGCTGCCGTTTCTGTTTCGCAAGGGAGATGCGCTGGATCATCAGGCACTTGTTGCACTGGCCGCCCGTAAAGAAGTGCGGGCGGCGGTACAGGGGGCCGCAGATGTCAGGTTGCTGTGGGCGGTGGCATCAATTCCCGATTTTCGGCAAAGCCTGCATGAAAGCCATTATGACCTTCTTGCCGGCGTCTATATGGCGCTGGCGTCGCATGGTGTTCTGGCAAAAGACACGGTGGCGCGTGCCATTCAGCAGCTTGACCGGCTCGATGGTGATCTTGATACCTTGATGACCCGGCTTGCCTATATTCGCACATGGACATACATCACCAACCGTTCAGACTGGACAGATACGCCTGTTGAATGGCAAACTCGGGCGCGCGTCATTGAAGATAAATTGTCCGATTGTCTGCATCAGCGATTATCGGAACGTTTTGTTGATAAACGTGCCGCGCACTTAAGTCGAAAGCTCAAGGAAACGAAGAATTTGATTGCCTCTGTAAAAGATGATGGAACCGTCCTTGTCGAAGGCGAGGAAGTTGGGCAGCTTACCGGATTTGTTTTTAACCCAATGCTGGCTGATGGTGAAGAAAAAGCCCCGATATTGGCAGCCGCACGACGGGGTCTGCCTGATGAAATAGAACGACGAGTGCAGGCATTTATGGCGTCAGCGGACGCGGCGTTTCGGCTTGATGACAAGGCGGTGATTTGGTGGCGCGAGGCAGCGGTGGCACAGCTGGTAAAAGGTGACTCGCTGTATGTGCCGCGCGCAGAGCTTGCCGCCAGTGACTTGCTATCAATCGACCAGACGCAGCGTATGCAGGCGCGGCTTGTCAATTTTCTGGCGGCACATATAGAGGCTGTTTTGGGGCGGTTGACGATTTTGGCAACGCCTGATCTGGCCAGCCAGACGCCGCCAAAAACCAGCCCCTCCAAAGCCAGTGCGCCGAAAGACAGTTCTCCTAAAGATGCGCCGGTGCAGGATACCGCCGCAAATGAGATGCCGGCAGATTCGGATCAGCCTGTCGATGATGCTGTCAACGCCCCTGTCGATGATGCCGCCACCGCCACCGCTGATCAGCCGATTGCGCCAGCCGCTCTGAGTGGGGCGGCGAAAGGCATTGCCTATATATTATTTGAGCGCCTTGGATCTGTGCCAACGGCGGACATTGCGCATCTGTCCCGCAATATGCGCGAAACGGACAAACCGCTGCTGGCGCGTTTGGGGCTGCGATTTGGTGTTGAGACGGTGTATATGCCGGAAATGCTAAAGCCAGCGCAGATCAGTTTGCGCAGCCTGTTATGGTCGCTGCATGATGGCGCGTTTTTTAACGGGGCGCCACCACCGGCTGGTCGGGTTGCCATCGATTCTATTGACGATGTGCCTGATCTCTACTGGCTGGCCATTGGCTATCGCCGTTTGGGTCAGCGCGTCATGCGCGTCGATATGGTTGAGCGGGTGGCGATGCTGGTGCGCACAGCGGCGCGGGCTGGCCCGTTCAAAATTACCGAAGAGATGTTGTCGCTGGCTGGCGCCACTCGTGAGGCGATGGGGATGATACTGCTTGATCTTGGCTGCAAGCTCGTGGGTGAAGAAGCTGCCGAGGATCCCACCAAGCCGGTCATTCAGATTTTTGAAAAGCAGCGCAAAACGCGTGCTGCACACAATAAGCCACAGGCGAAAACAGCGCCAAGAGCAGATGCCGGTGCAGCGGCAAAGCCGCATGGCCAATCCCGTCGGTCAAAAGCGTCTGGGGCCGGAACACGGCGCCGGCCACATACAGCATCAAAACCGGCTGACAAGCCTAATCCTGATTCGCCATTTGCCGTGTTGGCCGGACTCAAGCTAAAAGGTTAAAATCGGCGATGGCTGATGCACATGACGAAGCGGGCCTGCGTCTTGATAAATGGCTTTGGTATGCCAGGTTTTTCAAGACTCGGGCGCTGGCTTCAAAAGCCATTTCAAACGGCCGCTTCCGGCTGGATGGCGATCTGATGTCAAAGCCGCACAGACAGGCAAAATCTGGTCAGGTTCTGACCTTTAGCCAAGGCACACGCATTCGTGTTGTCCGGATAAAGGCACTTGGCGTGCGGCGCGGCCCGGCAAGTGAGGCGGCGTTGCTGTATGACGATCTGGCACCGGTTATGCCGGCAACAGAAAGCAACAAGCCGGCGGCGGCGGCATTTGAAGAACGGCAGGTTGGGGGCGGCCGACCGACAAAACGACAACGACGTGAAACCGACAGGCTGAAAGCCGGAATATTTGATAGTGAGGATTAATATGCTGAACCAGATTTCAACATGGATGAAAGATTTTACGTCGCAAAATGCGGCCATTGCAGAAGATGAAACCAAACTTGTGCGCGCTGTTGCGTCGCTTTTGGTTGAGGCGGCGATGGCTGATGGTGAAATTGATGACGTTGAGTATGGCTGTATCCAGCATATGCTTGTGACCCAGCTTGATGTGGCGGAAGATGACGCCACCGCCATGCTCAATGATTCGGTGGCCGCGCATGAGGATCGTATCGAAATACACAGCCTGACGCGGCATATTCGAAATGATACAGACGCCGCCGACCGCGCGATTATTCTGGAGATGATCTGGCTGGTGGTGCTGGCCGATGGCAGCCTTGATGTGCACGAGTCACAATTGATGCGCCGGCTGGCTGGTCTGCTGTTTGTTGATGATGTTGAATCTGGCCTTGCCGCTGGCCGTGCGCGCCAACGGCTTGGTCTTGCCGGATAGCTGTTTCTGCGATACATAATGGGGCACGCAATGCCAGCGTTGCGCTAACATCACGAGCATTGGTGGCGCCTGCCAGACGAAGGAGATCGGAACGCAAATGACCTATATCGTCAATGATAACTGCATCAATTGTAAATATACTGATTGTGTCGAAGTGTGCCCGGTGGATTGTTTTTACGAGGGTGAAAACATGCTGGTGATTCATCCCGATGAATGTATCGATTGCGGTGTATGTGAGCCCGAATGCCCACCCGAGGCCATCTTGCCTGACTCCGAGCCCGGGGCTGAAAAATGGCTTGAATTGAACCGTGAAATGTCAGAGATCTGGCCGAATATCGGGCAAAAGATCGATGCCATGCCGGATGCCGAAAAAATGCGTGATGAGAGCGGCAAATACGAAAAATATTTTTCCAAGGCACCGGGCGCCGGGGCCTAACGCGTTCGTGCCAGAACCCTATCACAGCGCTGTTTGCTAGCAGATTGTTTTTTGTCGTAAAATTTGGTATAGTTTCTACCAGTACATGAAAATAAGCTGGCGCAGAATGTTAACCGATCTCAGTTTTGAGGTTGGTTGCAGGCGGTTTTGGCTTTGATTGTTTTGAAAATCGCTGGCAGATCCAGTGGCGCGGCATTCGGTGAGAATACCCGGCTGATTGGCAGCAGTAAGGGAAATACAATGGCACGAAAAAGTGAAAGCGCATTCGAAGATGGTGATTTTGTGGTGTATCCAACCCACGGGGTGGGGCGGATTCTCGGTACCGAAGAGCGCGAAGTTGCCGGCACAACATTAGAGATGCTGGTTGTGCGGTTTGAACAAGATCGCATGACCTTGCGGGTGCCTATGGAAAAGGCGAAAAGCCTTGGGCTGCGGACATTGAGTTCAAAGCGTCAGATGGAGCAGGCAATCACCACTTTGCAGGGCAAGGCGAAAGTGCGTCGTACCATGTGGTCGCGTCGCGCCCAGGAATATGAGACCAAGATCAAATCAGGTGACCCGGTCTCGATTGCGGAAGTTGTGCGCGATCTGCATCGCCGGGAAAACCAGTCAGAGCAATCCTATTCGGAACGGCAGATGTATCAGGCGGCGCTAGAGCGGCTGGCGCGTGAATTCGCGGCGATTGAAAAGATTGATCAGGATGTGGCGGCGCTTCGTCTCGAAGATCTGATGGATGTCGCCTAGGGACTGCACCCAATTCGGTTTGCGGATTGGAATTGTCAAACGGGCGGCGTGGCTGCCCGTTTTGCATTGTGACTTTGGGTGATACAGCAATTGTATGGCGAACGGCGCGCCGGCGCTGCTATACACAATAGCGACAGAGCAGCTTGTGGGATCGTAATCGAATGATGAATGCATTTATTCAAGAGCGTGATTTGTTTCCTGCATCCCTGCCATTTCATAGCGGACGCTTGCAGCGTGACCTGCATGATCTGTATTTTGAGGAATGTGGCACGCAAACTGGCCGGCCTGTGTTGTTTTTGCATGGCGGGCCCGGGGCTGGCATTGCGCCGTCACACCGCCGCTTGTTTAACCCTGATCGGTTTCGCTGTGTGTTGTTTGACCAGCGCGGATGCGGGCAGTCGCGCCCGTTCGCCTCAATCGAGTCGAATACCACTGATTTGTTGATTGGCGATATCGAGGCGTTAAGACAGCATCTTGGCATCGACAAATTTATACTATTTGGCGGATCATGGGGCAGCACATTGGCGCTGGCCTATGCGATTGCCTATCCGGAACATGTCGATGGTCTGATTTTGCGCGGCATATTTTTGGGAACGGGTGATGAGGTGTCGTGGTTTCTGCATGAAATGGGCCGGTTTTTCCCAGAGGCCTATGCGCAATTTGTGGCGCATATCCCGGAAGATGAGCGGGCTGATCTGCTGAATGCCTATTACCAACGTCTCACCAGCAGCAACCCGGCCATTTATCAACCCGCCGCAGATCGGTGGGCATCCTATGAAACATCCTGTTCGACATTGCGCGCCGGCAGCCGTCATATGAGCGGCACCGCCGCACTCAGCATGGCGCGGATTGAAGCGCATTATTTTCGCCATAACTGCTTCATGCCAGATGCGCATATTCTGTCGAATATTGACCGCATAAAACATCTGTCTGCACATATTATTCAGGGCCGTCACGATGTGATTTGCCCGCCCTTTACCGCCGCAAAACTGGCATCGGCCTGGGGCAAAAATGCGCAGCTTCAGCTGATTGATGAGGCTGGTCATTCAACCTTTGAAAGCGGTATTGCGCATGCGTTATTGGCGGCACTCGACGCTATCTAACCATCTGTTTCATCTGCATTGTCTGGATTTTATTAAAGCGGTGTAAACTGCTCTCCAAAGCAGGAGCGACATCGCCCCTGCAGATAGCCTTGTTTTATGCAATTTGGTTAGGGGAACGGTCCATATGGTCATTTCAACTGAAGACAGCATTGAGCGCAATTTCCGAATTACCAACAATAACGCAATTGATATGCATGTTGGTAAACGGGTACGTTTGCGCCGCACATTGCTTGGTATGAGCCAGGAACAGCTTGGAACAGAATTAAACATCACCTTCCAGCAGGTGCAGAAATATGAACGGGGGGCCAATCGAATCAGCGCTTCCCGTCTTTGGGACATCGGCCAGATTTTAGATGTGCCAATCAGTTATTTTTTTGATGATATGTCCCAGGATACCATGAAAAGCTCGCCGCGCCGTATTGGTCGCGGTGGCGAGGTGATAAATCAACATGGTGATCAAATGCGTGACCCAATGGCGCGCCGCGAAACATTAGAGCTGGTGCGCACTTATTACACCATTGAAAAACCGATTGTTCGAAAACGTATTTCAGAAATGGTGAAATCCATTGCAACCACGCTGTCAGATGAATAACCTATGGCCTGTCTTAACAGATAGGCTATGGGTGGTATGAACGACGCGACCGACGATAACACACAAGGCGAAGCACTCAGTTTTGAGGCTGCGTTGCGAGAATTAGAGGGGATTGTGGCCTCTCTGGAACGCGGCGAAGTGTCGCTGGATGCCGCTATCAGCGCTTTTGAACGTGGCACCGAACTCAAAACTTTATGCCAGTCCCGCCTCGAAGAGGCGCGCATGAAGGTTGAGAAAATCAAAATCCCTGACGCCGGCACCCCGCCACGCGACGCAACGGCGTTTGACGCTGACGAAACCTGACGCATAATGGAAAATTTTCTCGCGCAGTTGCGTGACGACGCGGCTGCTTGTGAAACACATATCAAAGCGTTGCTGGCAGCGGTTCCGGAACCGGCGGCACAGTTGCATGAGGCCATGGCCTATGCGGTGCTGAATGGCGGCAAGCGCATGCGCGCGGCTTTGGTATTTGGCGCGGCGCGGATGGCGGTTGGGCAGGACGCCGATGCCGCCCCGTCTGAAGCTATGCTGCGCACCGCGGCGGCGATTGAGTTTCTGCATGCCTATTCGCTGGTGCATGATGATTTGCCAGCGATGGATAACGCCGCAACCCGGCGTGGACAGCCAAGCTGTCACATAAAATTTGACGAATCGACAGCCATTCTGGCTGGCGATGCCTTGCAAACCATGGCCTTTGAAATTCTGGCAGACCCGCGCACCCATGCTGATGCGGCTGTGCGCATTCAGCTTGTGGCGACACTTGCGAAAGCGGCTGGCCTGCAGGGAATGGCCGGTGGTCAGATGCTGGATTTGCAGGCGGAAACCAGACAATTTGATCTGGCTGAAACCCAGCAGATGCAGATGATGAAGACCGGTGCATTATTGTCCTGTGCGGTTGTTTGTGGCGGCATTGTTGGTGCTGCGCCGCCAGATATGCGCGCCGCGCAGGCAGCGTTTGCGCAAGATTTGGGGCTGGCCTTCCAGATTGCTGACGATCTGCTGGATTATGCTGGCGACGCCAGTGTTATGGGCAAGCCATCAGGTCAGGATGCAGACCGGGGTAAAGCCGGATTTGTCGCGCTGATGGGGGTCGATGCCGCACGGCGCACGGCGCAGCGTATGATTGATGATGCCAATGCGGCACTTGCGCCATGGCAGAACACCGCCCACTATATGCAGAATCTCGCGACATTCGCTATTACACGCAATTCGTGATAAACTTGAAAAACTGTCAGTAATAACGAGCTAATAGGTGGTCAAAACAGCGGGGGGTGCAGGACGGCGATGCCGTATCTGATGTTGTTGGCTTTGGTAAATACGGGACGATTATTTTATGCGGACACCCTTGCTTGATCGGATCACAGCGATAGATGCGTTACGTCGGCTACCCGAGGCGGATTTACAACTTTTGGCTGATGAATTGCGCGCCGAGACCATTTCTGCTGTCGCAAAGACAGGCGGCCATCTTGGCGCCGGACTTGGTGTTGTTGAATTGACCGTGGCGCTGCATTACGTTTTTGCAACGCCCTATGACAGATTGATATGGGATGTTGGTCATCAGGCCTATCCGCATAAAATCCTCACCGGCCGGCGGGATCGCATCACCAGCTTGCGTCAAAAGGGCGGCTTATCCGGATTTACCAAACGCGCCGAGTCTGAATTTGATCCATTTGGTGCGGGGCATTCATCAACCTCGATTTCAGCTGGTCTGGGGATGGCTGTAGGAAATGCCCTGAACGGTACCAATCGCAATGTCATCGCGGTGATCGGCGATGGATCGATGAGTGCTGGCATGGCCTATGAGGCGATGAATAATGCTGGCGCATCAGATAGCCGCCTGATCGTCATTCTGAATGACAATGATATGTCTATCTCGCAGCCTGTTGGCGCGATGAGCAGCTATTTATCGCGCCTTATTACCTCTGAACCCTATCATTCGATCAAGGATCTGGTGCGTGAAGTGGCGCGCCGCTTTCCCGCCGAGATAGAACGCACCGCCAGACGCGCGAAAGACGCGGCGCGTGATTTGATTGGCGCTAATTCGGTATTTAGTCAGCTTGGATTTACCCATATCGGGCCGATTGATGGGCATGATATGTCGCATCTTTTGCCAGTGTTAAAAAACCTGCGCGATACCCCGCAAAACGGCCCGGTGTTAGTCCATGTTGTCACCGAAAAGGGGCATGGTCATCCGTTTGCCGGCCCATCCGCCGAAAAATATCATGCGGTGCCAAAATTCGATGTGGTCACCGGAACGCAGCAAAAATCCACCGGCAATGTGCCAAGCTACACCGCGGTATTTGCCGATAGTCTGATTGCCGCCGCCGCCAGTGACGATAAAATTGTCGCGATCACCGCCGCCATGCCATCGGGCACCGGCTTGGACAAGGTGAAAGCGCAATTCCCAAATCGCGTGTTTGATGTTGGTATCGCCGAACAACATGCTGTTACCTTTGCGGCCGGGCTGGCATGTGAGGGCATGAAGCCGTTTTGCGCGCTTTACTCAACATTTTTGCAGCGCGGTTATGACCAGCTTGTGCATGATGTGGCGGTGCAAAATCTGCCGGTACGTTTTGCCATTGACCGGGCCGGGGTTGTTGGTGCCGATGGTGCCACGCATGCCGGTGTCTATGACATTGCGTTTTTATCCTGCTTGCCGAATATGGTGGTGATGTGCCCGGCTGATGAAGCCGAGCTGGTGCATATGGTGGCAACGGCGGCGGCCTATGATGACGGGCCAAGTGCGGTGCGCTACCCACGTGGTAATGGCTGTGGTGTGAGCCTGCCGGAACAGCCCAAAATTCTGCCAATTGGCAAGGGCCGGGTGCTGCGAACTGGTGATGATATTGCGCTTCTTTCGATTGGTACACGCTTGGCCGCCTGTCTGGATGCGGCCGAAAAACTGGCGGCTGACGGGGTTCAGATCACCGTGGCAGACGCCCGTTTTGCAAAGCCGCTGGATACCGGGCTTTTGGCTGAATTAGCGCAAAACCATAAATATCTGCTGATTGTTGAAGAGGGCAGCCCGGGTGGCTTTGCCGCGCATGCGATCAATTATCTTGCCAATCACGGGCATCTGGATGATGGCTGCCGCGTGCGCAGCGTGACATTGCCGGATATGTTTATCGACCATGATAGTCAGGAAGGCCAGCTGGCCGATGCCGGGCTTGATGCGGCTGGCATTCTGCACAGTCTGCGCAGTCTGGGCACAATAGCCGGGTTGGACAAAAAATCCCCGGCGAAGACAGGCAAGGCCAGCGCAAAGTAACAGCAGCCCCACCATTAAGACGCGTCACAAGTTTTATACTTACCTTCGCGCCAACTCTCCCGCCAACTCTCCTGCCAGTGCTTATGCCGAAACCGACCCAGCAGATATCATCGACACCGAACCGCCAGCGGCTGGATGCGTTGCTGGTGGCGCGCGGGCTGGCGGTGTCGCGCGAGCGGGCGCGCGATCTGATTATCGCCGGGGCTGTCAGCATCGATGGCGCGCTGACCCGCAAGCCAGCCAAAAGCTGTGCCGAAAATTGTGTGATTGAGGTCAAATCGGAAGGCAATCCGTGGGTCAGCCGCGCCGGATTAAAACTGGCAGCTGCTGTCACCAGCTTTGCCGGGCTTGGGCTTTGCGGGTGCCGGGCGCTGGATATTGGCGCCAGCACCGGCGGCTTTACCGAGGTGTTGCTTGCGCATGGGGCGGGGCATGTTGTCGCCATCGATGTCGGGCAGGGGCAACTGCATGAACGGCTGGCGGCTGATGCGCGGGTGACCGTGCTGGATCACACCAATGCACGTTATCTTACCGCATCTATGTTGCCCTATGCGCCTGATGTTATTGTTTGTGATGCCTCATTCATCTCGCTGAAAAAGCTGTTGCCAGCGGTGCTTGATCTGGCTGTAGCCGGGGCC
>ERZ802831.361-NODE-361-length-23608-cov-18.6948_pt1 | contig 23608 bp, 20 predicted proteins | sample MGYA00345655_ERZ802831 | MGnify/ENA primary metagenome ERZ802831 (study PRJEB30503, sample SAMEA104212376) | marine metagenome | biome: Westerlies Biome; feature: [SRF] surface water layer (ENVO:00010504) within the epipelagic zone...; material: water...
GATCAGTTGATCAACAAGTTGTTGGGTAGTACCTGAAAGCTCTGTGGGATTATTTACTAATTGATCGCTATTGGAGCCATGTCCGATGAAGTCAAATAATACTGCATTACTTCCCGCATTCGCTATATCGAATGCTATTTGCCGCATCATTTCCTTCGAACCAGCATAGCCATGACAAATAATTGTGTAAATTTTTGAAGATTGCTCGCTTTCTATAATTTCAATACTGTTTCCACCTAAGTATTCAAACGTACTTTTGTAAGAATGTCTGTCAACTTGAATAGCTATGAGTATTATTATCCCCGCGAGAAGGGCAACCATTGGTAACCTGCAAATTTTATTCATCAATTCATTCTCTGAGCAGTTATTTAAGGCATCTTTACAATGTGAGTTAGTTCCAAAAATTTATCTGCCAATATTCAATTGTTATAACTTTCTGAAGCGTATTGATTTTATTATCTGCAGGCGTCTGTCTTAGGCATATATTTTTTAGTCACAAAATATCGCATACATTTTGCTATTTTAGGATGTATAAACTGTCCCTCCAACAGTAAAAGTGCATAAGGCTAATTTCGATGTAAACTTTATTTAACTTGACATTGTACTTCGGATCACTTGTCATACAGACTCTGATATTGGGGAATGTTATGGGAAATCAGAAAGCATTAGGCTTTAAAATTTCAGAAATTAGTGAACTGGCTCGTATGGAATTTGAAAAGAAAAAAAATTTGACCCGAAACCATCTAGGTAAGCCAGATAAAAAAATCACAGACTCTGTTTTACGGCAATTGAAAGAACATAAGAAAATTTTAAAAAGTAAATTTTGAGTATATTTCTACCACAGTATACCAAGAATAATTACAATCCAAGCAAACCCAACAGCGATAGCTGATAGCGCAACAGCAGCGCTTGCAGTGTCTTTTGCTTGTTTAGCAAGTTCCCTTTTATCCCCGGATATATCATCCACAACTCGTTCGATCGCAGTATTCATGCATTCCATTGCAAGAATTAAAATACCTCCCATGATCAATAGTGACCGTTCAGCAGTTGATATGGGAAGTGCCATAGCGGCTAAGAAGGAAATAACGTTTGCGAAAACCCATTGATATACACTTTTTTCCGTAATCAAAACGTGCAAGAAACCTTCCCAAGACCATATTGCTCTTTGCTTAGTGTGATTGAGTATTTTAAGAAACATAGTGGTATAACCTAAACTGAAGTTGATCTCTAAACAGATCAGACTTTTTCTTCAGAGCTGATTTCTGATGCTCTTTGCTCTACCAATTCAACAATATGATCAATCATTTGTGTGTTCTCTATTTTATGGTCTTGTTTGCCTGCCCAATAAACCATTCCATTTCCGGCTCCCCCGCCGGTAAACCCAACATCGGTCATCAACGCTTCACCAGGGCCATTTACAACGCAACCAATTATAGACAAGCTCATCGGTGTTTTAATGTGCTCAAGTTTTCTTTCCAAAATTTCGACCGTTTTAATAACGTCAAATCCTTGGCGTGCACAGGATGGGCAAGAGATAATATTGACGCCTCTATGCCTCAAGCCGAGGGATTTTAAAATTTCATATCCGACCTTAACTTCTTGAACTGGATCAGCAGATAATGAAACGCGTATTGTATCTCCTATTCCCATCCATAATAAATTGCCAAGTCCTATTGCTGATTTTATTGTCCCAGTAGTTAGACCACCTGCCTCAGTAATCCCTAGGTGAATAGGCGCGTCTGTAGCTTCAGACAACGCTTGGTATGCTGCCGCTGCCATGAAAACATCTGAGGCTTTGCAGCTTATTTTAAATTCGTGAAAATCATTATCTTGAAGAATTTTAATGTGATCCAAACCGCTTTCCACCATTGCGTCTGGGCAGGGTTCACCATATTTTTCGAGCAAGTGTTTTTCCAATGAGCCAGCGTTTACACCTATTCGGATGGCGCAATTATTATCCTTTGCGGCCCGGATAACTTCTTTAACGCGTGCTTTTGATCCAATGTTTCCAGGATTGATTCTCAAACATGAGGCGCCAGCTTCTGCAGATTCAATACCTCTTTTGTAGTGAAAGTGGATATCTGCGATTATGGGTACTGGGCTATTTTGAATAATTGCTTTTAGAGCTTTGCTGCTTGCTTCATCAGGCACTGAAACTCGAACTAAATCTGCGCCTGCGTCCGCTGCAGCAGTTATTTGTTTAACTGTTGCTTTTACATCTTTTGTGTCTGTATTAGTCATAGTCTGCACCGAAATCGGCGCATCACCACCTATTGCAATATTGCCCACCATTATCTGTCGTGATTTTCGTCTTTCGATATTACGCCATGGGCGAACATGGTTGATAGACATTTTAATCCTCAAATGTTGTGAAATTACTTACTGCAAGGCTAAGACTTAGTTACGATTCTCGCAAGACGCCAGTTAATCCATTGCATTTGTATTAATTATGCTAAATTTGGCATCGGCAACTAACTTTTTTAGATGTGGGTCACTTTCATATTGCGCCGGTTTGTAACTCGCTAAAATAGATTGAGGGTCTAGTGCAACATTTTTTACCACGTTTACACCTTTGCCTGCGGGACCGTACAAAATACCGTCTATAGCCAAATAAACGTATCCAGACATCCCAGCCAGAAGTGTGGGAGGTGTCTCAGTCTGAGGAAGAACAAACTCAGTGCCGGGTTGCATCAAATTTTTGTATATAACTGATCCATCAGCAGCAATAATTTCTATCCATGCTTCTTTTGAAGTAATCAATGTTACCGCCGGAGGAATATCTTCAGACACTTTTGGAAAATTTGCCTGAATATTTTCGTCAGTGCTATTTTTTCTAGGAATTAAATCCGAAATGATTTCTTCTATTCCAATTTCTTCCTTCGATGGAACTGGTGCAAAAAGTCCAAATTGATTTGGATCTAGCTTAGATATAGGCTCGTCCCGTGCAACAATTACTGGCTGATCGAGAGCAGTAGATCTGTAGATTCTATTTATTCTAGATGAATTTTTTTGAGAACTCTCTGAGTTTTCAAGCATGAGGTTATTCGTAATGTCCAAAGCTGTAGGTAAAATTTGAAGTTCCGTCAGTACCACCGGTTGGCTCTCAGTTGGAGTTAGGTCAACTTTTTGTATTTCCTGAAAAAAGGACCAAGCTCCGTATCCTAGTGTAGATACTAGAGCGATGGTTACGCCGAGTGAACCCACAGCACCTGGCTCTATATTTTCATACCATTTCTTTTGTTCTGGCAGATAAGCCGTAGTTGGTCGGGTAAATAGGCTATCTTTTGAAGTTCGCTTACTCTTTTTAACTTCTTCAATTTGGAGTTTTGAACTTGCAACTCCATGTATGGCGTTAAAACCACTTTCATTGCAAAAAAGGGTATAAATTATATCTGGGTCCAACTCTAAATAACGAGCGTACGATCTTACAGAACCGGCAATAAATCCTTGAGACTCAAATACTGTAGGATCACAATTTTCTATTGCAGCAACATAATTAGCCTTAATTTTGAGTTCTTTTTCCACATCAAGCAATGATTTACCTAAAGTGGCGCGCTCTCCTCTTAAAATATCACCTAGACGAAAGTCATAATCATCAAACCCTTTTGGGTGGGTCATATGTGAAATTACATTACCTTTTGGCTCATGCCACTTCATATCTTTTCCAACCAATAATATTTTGCAGTCGATTCGCAAATTGTATGCCAAACAGTTACCATAATAAGCGAATAAAGCACATACAAGTTAGATTGGGTTATTAAGCTGTCAGTTCGGTCCTGTTTAGCGCGCAATGAGACCACAATTCGTCCATAACGCTCACTAAATGATCTATCTCTTTCTTGCCGTGGACGGGAGATGGCGTAAAACGCAACCTTTCAGTACCTCTGGGAACTGTAGGGAAGTTTATTGGCTGGACGTAAATTTTGTGGTTCACCAATAGAAGATCTGAAAGTTTTTTGGTGTGAATGGGGTCTCCAACAATTACTGGAACAATGTGAGAACCGTGATCAATTATCGGTAAACCCAGACCTTTTAAACGCATTTTTAAAATTTTTGCGTTCAGTTTATGTCTATCCCGTATCTCTTGGTTCTCCTTCAAATGACGTACAGAGGCTAGAGCGCCTGCTGCTAAGGTCGGCGCAAGTGATGTCGTGAAAATAAAACCTGGTGCGTAACTTCTTATTGCATCGCAAATTTTACCACTTGATGCGATATATCCGCCCATAACTCCGTACGCCTTTGCCAGGGTACCATTAATTATATCTATTCGATCCATCAAATTTTCTTGCTGCGCGACGCCTGCACCAGATGCCCCGTACATACCCACGGCGTGCACTTCATCTAAGTAAGTCATTGCTGAAAACTCTTCAGCCAAATCACAAATCTCTTTTATTGGAGCAAAGTCACCGTCCATCGAATAAATCGATTCAAAGGCAATTAATTTTGGTGCCGCTCGATCGTCTTGCTCCAAAAGTTTGCGGAGATGGCCCATATCATTGTGTTTAAAAATCCGCTTCTCTCCGCCGTTTCGTCGTATTCCTTCAATCATGGAGGCGTGGTTTAATTCGTCTGAATAAATTATCAAATTTGGCAACAACTTTGCCAAGGTAGACAGTGTCGCGTCATTTGCTATGTAGGCACTTGTAAAAAGTAAAGCAGACTCCTTTAAATGGAGGCCAGCCAATTCTCTTTCAAGCTCGTTGTGATAAATTGTTGTGCCAGATATGTTTCTCGTACCACCTGAGCCAGCACCTGCTTCGTCCAGGGCCTCATGCATCGCTTCTAGTACTAAACTATTTTGTCCCATGCCTAAATAATCGTTACCGCACCAAACAGTTATTTTTTCAAACTCACCGCTCAATGATCGCCATGATGCATACGGGAAATTGCCGCGCTCGCGTTCTATATCTATAAAAGTCCGGTATCGTCCTTCGTCATGCAAACGACTAATTGAGGCTTCAATCTGGTCTTCGTAGTTCATTATTTACTCTTCCACTTGGGTCGTCAGAAAGCATGCTATCGAACATTCCTATGACAAACATATTCATAAACCCGGGTATGTCAAAAAAAATAATTCTCTTTGTGAAGTTAAATAGCAGGAGTTAAAAAAGAAGCTAGTTAAAATATGGTGCCGATTGACGCATGTGATTTTGGCAGTTGTGCAAAGACTTAAAAAAGTTAAAGTTATAAAGAACAGATAAATACTGTTGTGTAAAAGTTTTGTTAAAACCTAAGTTGCTTTTTTAGTTCAAAATCATTTGTAAAAAGGAAATCCCAAACTTTTAATGTTTTCAGGATTTGAGAAAAAACTTTTGACTTCAGATAAAGGTGAGATATTTCTCGTCGAGAAAGGCGAGGGCATCCCATTGATCCTTCTTCACGGGTTCCCGCAAACCCATGCAATGTGGTCCGAAGTTGCTCCCTTACTTTCAAAGAATTATCGGGTTATTTGCCCCGATTTACGTGGATATGGCAAGTCAGTTAAACCATTAGGTTATGAAAATTATACTTTTCGCAACATGGCGAAAGATTTGATAGCTATTTTACATTCTCTAAATATTAAAAAGGCGCACTTCATTGGTCATGACAGGGGTGCAAGAGTTGTATATAGGCTGGCTATCGATCATCCAGAGTTAGTATCTTCGGCCATGTTAATGGATATCGTGCCAACACATAAAGTATTTTCTGAGCTATCTGCGGCATTAGCCTTTTCATACTATCATTGGTTTTTTTTATCACAACCTCATCCAGTTCCGGAAACTTTGATAGGTAAGGACCCCGATCAATTTTATAATAGTTGCTTGCAAGGATGGGGCGGTACTAGCAAAAGTGCATTTTCAAAAAAACAAATAAATGAGTATCAAAAAAGCTGGGGAAATGAAGACTGTATCCGAGCGATGTGCGATGATTACAGAGCGGCTTATCATATAGATCAGTATGATGAAGCTAATGATAGCAAGTCCCCAATCAAAGTGCCATTTGCTGCTGTTTGGGGACGAGATGGAGTTATGGCGAAGACATTTGATATGCAATCCATTTGGAAAACCGAGGGCGAATTTTACACTGGCGTTGAAATGCCTGGAGGCCATTTCTTTGTTGATCAATTTCCATCAGAGACTCGAGATATGATTGATAAATATATAAAAAATAGAGTTCAACAATTAAAGCATTGATAAGTTTATTTTGTTCGCTCTGACTGTATTTCTTTTGACAGTATTTCTAATGGCACAAAGCCACGTAGGAATTGATCTCCAAGAATAAATGTTGGTGTTCCACTAATTTGCAGTGTCTGTGCTAACTCTCGGGTTTGATCAATTTCTTGTGTAACTAAATCAGATTGCATTGCTTCGAACAGTTTTTCAGGGTTTAGCTCTAGTTCCTTCGCTATCCTTCGAAGATAAATTTCAGTTGGCTCTGCCGCGAGCGCTAAAAGGATCTCATGAACCACCTTATATTTCTCTGGCCCACCAATATTCTTAACGGCTATTGCAAACTTTGAACTTACTAATGAGGCTTCACCTAAAATGGGAAATTCTTTAATAACAAACCTTATATTGCCATCTTTTGCGATTAATTCGCGAACTATTTCAGCTGCTTTGCGGCAATAGCCACATTTATAGTCTACAAACTCAACGAGGGTAATATCACCGTCTGGGTTACCTCCCACGTAGGAGTAATCATCATAAAATATTTCTTTAAAATTGGATTGGATTAGTTCTTCATCTTCTTGAACTTCTAGAGCTGCTTCTCGCTTTCTTACAATATCTGCCGCTTCAAAAATTATATCTGGATTTTCAAGAATGTAGCGCCGAATTTCTTTTTGTAATACTTCTCTATCGGCATTTGTCATATTGTTTATGTCCATTGCAATCGACATTGAGCTGAATGCGAGGGACCATATTGAAGCAATAATTAATTTATAAAACATTCTACCTTACTTAAATAAATTAAAATTCACCTGACTTAAAATCAAATCTACGATTTCTTATAAAGCAATTTCAAAATTCACCAACTATATACTCTATTAAAGAAAACTTTTTATTATATTCTAAACAGATCATCTTTATAATATATTTATTTTTAGATATACAACAATTGCCTTCAATTTAAAATTCTTTAAAAAGATTTTGGAGTACTGGAATGAAAAACTCAGCTCGTGGATCGGTGGATCCGTTCATTGTAATGGATGTTATGGAAGCTGCGAGTAAGATAGAAAAAGCTGGGCATGATGTTATACATTTAGAGGTTGGACAGCCTGGAACGTCGGCCCCTATCTTAGCTAAAGAGAGGGCAATAGATAGTTTATCGGCGTCCACATTGGGCTACACCGTAGCACTAGGTATCCCGGAACTGAGACAAAAAATAGCGGAGTTATATTGGCATTGGTACAAAGTCGAAGTTGACCCTCAAAGAATTATAGTAACCCCCGGATCGTCAGGTGCATTTATATTAGCATTCACGGGACTATTTGATGCGGGAGATGTGGTAGGCGTAGGATCGCCTGGCTATCCAAGTTATAGGCAAATTCTCAAAGCCCTGAGCTTAAATACCGTCACAATAAAAGCGTTGAGTGATAATAAATTTCAGCCAGTGCCTACTGACGTTATGAACAATAAACTTGATGGGTTACTAGTTGCGTCACCGGCCAATCCAACTGGCTCTATGCTGAACAGAGATGAGCTTGAAAAGCTGATGGCGGCTTGTAAAAAGAAAGAAACTGCATTTATCAGTGATGAAATTTATCATGGTATTGAATATGAGACCAGAGCCGTATCTGCTTTAGAAGTTTCTGATGATTGTTTTGTAATTAATTCATTCTCGAAATATTTTTCGATGACTGGCTGGAGATTGGGATGGATAGTCGTTCCAAACAAGCATATTCGACAATTTGAAAGATTAGCTCAAAATATGTTTATTTGTGCTCCGCATATATCACAAATTGCGGCTTTAGGAGCGCTAGACTCTTATCCTGAATTAAATCAAAATGTAGAAACTTATAAAACCAACCGGGCTATGCTAACCGAGCAGCTACCTAAGTTAGGGCTTGCAAATTTTGCTCCACCGGACGGTGCTTTCTACTTTTACGTCGATGTGTCCGAGTATACGGACAATAGTGTAAATTTCGCTAATGAAATTTTGGATGAGGTGAATGTTGCAGTGACTCCAGGAATTGATTTCGATCCGGACCGTGGTCTCAAAACCATTCGTTTGTCGTACGCTTGCAGTACTCCAGATCTAAAGGAGGGGTTGAGGCGACTTAATAATTTCATGAGTAAATACAGACTGTAAAATGAAACCTTTAAAAGTACTATTTTTGTTTTTTCTTAGAGTTACAATTCTTGGACTAAATACTGCCTTTATTCCATTGGCTCAGATTGGAAATGCTTCCAATTTTAATCATGGATATGGTTTGCGATTAAAATTGGATGAGGCAGTGCCGTTCAAGGTTTATAGCTTGAATTATCCAAACAGAATTGTTTTAGAATTGAATACGGAAACTCATAAAAATCTAAACGATTTCGATATAAAAAGCTCGCCACTTTTGGGAGAAATAAAATTTAAAAAACTTGTCGATGGTTGGGCGGCCATCACTATTTATATAGGTAAACCGGCAAAAGTCCAAAATCTGACGATGAAGCCTAACAAACTGGACGCTTCAAAAGTCGAGCTGAGCTTTGAGCTGTTCCCTATAGTTCAGTATGAGTTTGATAGAATTGTTGAAATATTTTCCGGTACTGGTAGTGACGAGCCTGCCGTGACGATTGAAAATAATTTCAATGATAATAAAAATAACAAACTGATCGTTGTAATTGATCCTGGGCACGGTGGTTTAGATCCCGGAGCTCAGGTCAAAACTATTCGTGAATCTGACTTAATGCTGTCATTGGCTCAGGTCGTAGTTGAAGAAGTAAAACGTCTTGATAACACAGAAGTTATTTTAACAAGGACAAGTGATCAATTTACGTCCTTGGATAAAAGACTGATTTTAGCAGTTCAGGCTGGAGCAGACGTTTTCATTTCTTTGCATGCAGATACTGTCGAAAAGGGCAAGGCTTCCGGGTCGACTGTTTATACTTTATCGCAAGAAGCTTCTGATCAAGCGAGTGCAAGGCTAGCTGCCAGGCATGGTGGAAACGAACTTATTTCTAGCGTCGATCTCACAGGTGCTGATACAGCGATCACTGCTGCGCTATTGGGCCTCCTTAGACAAGAAAATACTGTGAGATCTAACGCTTTTTCTAAATCAATCATAAAAAACTTGGAAGATTTTAGTATCAAACTAAACCCGAAACCGTCTCGGAAGGCAAATTTTTCTGTATTAAAGCTTCCTAGTGTTCCCTCAGTTTTGATTGAAACTGGTTTCATGTCTACCAGTTCCGATTTACGAAACTTGCAAGACCGTGATTGGGCTAAAAAATTTGCTGTAGCGATATCTTCTGGAATTTTAGAATGGGTTGCAGCGGATCAATTACTGACAAAGAATAGAATGCAATGACGCAAAAGAGAAATGATAATGGTCAAATCGAGGTTAACTTCAACATTTTTAGCCGACTGAGAATCTTAGAGTTGCTTTTTCGATCTGTTCAAGGTGTTTTTGGTTTTCTGGGTACTATTTTTACTCTTGTCACAATGACCACAATTGTTTGTGGGTTATCCTTGGGGGGTATTTTTTGGATTTATGGTCGTGACTTACCAAGTCATAAATTTCTTGCCGAGTATAAACCCCCAACAATTAGCCGAATCTACTCTGCTGAAGGAAAGATAATTGATGAGTTCGCAAAGGAGAGGCGTTTATTTACACCGGCAAATGAAATCCCAAATTTAATAAAACATGCATTTATTTCTGCAGAAGATAAAAATTTTTATAATCACCCAGGTTATGATCTAAGGGGCATTTTATCTGCTTTGGTAGATGCAATTCAGTCAAGAGGTAAGCGAATAAGGGGAGCCTCAACAATAACACAGCAAGTTATGAAGAATTTTTTATTGGATGGATCGCGAAGAGCAGAGCGAAAGGTCAAAGAAATAATATTAGCGACCAGAATAGAGGGGAGTTTGTCAAAAGAACAAATTCTTGAGCTATATTTGAATGAGATCTTCTTAGGCCAAAATTCATACGGAGTTACGGCTGCTTCGCAGACTTACTTCAACAAAACCTTAGATGAATTAGCGCCTAATGAGGCTGCCTTTCTTGCTGCATTGCCTAAAGCACCCTCTGATTACCATCCTGTACGTGAAAAAAAACGGCTACTGGAAAGGCGCAATTATGTTCTGAAAGAAATGTTTCAGAACGACTATCTTTCCAAAGAAGTTTATGAGGATGAATTAACACAACCAATAAAATCAGTACAAGGTCGAGATTATACTGGGTTTCGTTCCGAATTACCTAGTCGAAACTATTTCACGGATGAGATCAGAAGGCAGCTAAGTCGTACTTTCGGAGAAGAAGAGTTCTTTACAGGCGGTATGACTGTTCGATCAACATTTGATCCATTTTTGCAACAAAGAGCTGCTCTTGCTTTACAAAGAGGTCTCGAAAAATATGACCGTATTCAAGGGGTATGGCGTGGAACTGGAAAAAAAATTCCATTTGAAATTTTAAGTGATGAAAAAAAATGGCAAGACTCACTAGCCAGTTTGAATCTTCCAAGAGATATAAATTTAGATGGTCAATGGATCCCTGCGGCTATTCTTGGAATTGAAAACTCTGAGTTACGCATCGGGATTGAGGGAATAAAAGAAACTGCTGCTGGGAATTGGATCCCTCCAAGTGATATAACCTGGGTCAGAAAGTTTTTAAATTCGGGTAAGCTGGTGGATGTATCTGGAAAGTTTTCCGATTTTCTCAATCTTGGAGATGTTGTTTTAGTTCGGAAATTAAATGATCCAGATGGAAATTTTGTGCGTTGGAGTTTGCGGCAAGTAAGTGAAGTCCAAGGCGCGTTTATGGCAATGGACGTCAATAATGGACGTGTCATTGCCATGCAAGGGGGCTTTTCCTATGAGTCTTCGGTTTTTAACCGAGCCACGCAAGCAAATAGGCAGCCTGGTTCAAGCTTCAAGCCATTTGTATATGCTTCAGCTTTAGATAGCGGGTATTCTCCCGCTACAGTTGTTATCGATGCTCCAATTGAAATTGACACGCCGCAAGGTTTGTGGCGCCCAAAAAACTATAATGATAAATTTTATGGACCAACACCGTTGCGAACTGGAATAGAAATGTCCAGAAATCTAATGACAATTCGTTTGGCTCGAGAAGTTGGCCTAGACATTATTGCTAACTATGCTGAAAAATTTGGTGTGTATGATGATATGAAGGAATTTCTTGCCAATTCTCTTGGATCAGAAGAGACAACTCTCTATCGAATGGTTGCTGCCTACGCAATGTTTGCGAATGGTGGCGAGAGGGTTATGCCTACCCTGGTTGATCGGATTCAAGATCGCTATGGTAAAACTATTTACAAGCACGATCAGCGCATTTGCTTGGACTGCGGAATCGATCACCTATCCTTGGGAGATGTGCCTACAATTCTAACAAACAGAGAACGTGTGATGGACAGAACAACTGCGTATCAATTAACCTCGATGATGGAGGGGGTCGTCTCCCGCGGTACAGCAAAAAGGACAGTGAACCTATCTGTTCCAACCGCCGGAAAAACAGGTACGACCAATGAAGCAAAAGATGTCTGGTTTTTGGGTTTCACATCTAATATCGTAGCGGGTTGTTATATTGGTCATGACATTCCGCGTCCAATGGGAAGAAGATCTGGAGGCGGTTCAATGTGCGGGCCGGTCTTTAATGAATTCATGTCTACTATAACGGAGATTTATGGAGGGGCTGATTTTGTAATACCCGAGGGCGGGAAGTTTATTAAAATAGATAGATATTCCGGTGAACGTCTTTCGGATGATGTAGAGGGTGAAAATGTAGTTTCTGAATTTTTTAGAGATGGTGAGGAACCAAAGTTTGGTTTAACGTTTGATGGAGGCTTTGCAATGGGAAGTAATTTTACTTTAATCAAACCTGGCGAATCTGGCCTACGAGAAATTAAGACCTCTACCGGAGATACGGTTTTAGTAGCTCCAAAAGCAACTTTGGGAACTTTGAGTGCAGGTGGTTTATACTGAGCTTGCTCTTAATGCACCACTGGTTTAAAAATTCTCTAAATGCTAATGAGGTAACCTTTATATATGCGTGCTGATATCCAGATTGTTATTAATGAAATCGAAAAATCTTTGTCACTTTTGCGTCAGCGGCTTGATTGGGACAATGTTAAGAAAAAGCGAGAGGAGTTTGACGCCTTAACTGAAGATCCTGATCTTTGGAATGAGCCTTATAAAGCACAAAATCTTATGCGTGAACGACAAAATTTTATAGACCAGTTAGATGGTCACGACGCAATCAATAACGAATTGAAAGAAAATATAGAATTAATCGAATTAGCTGAAATCGAAGCTGATGAGGAAATATTGCAAGAAGTCTTCGCAGCTTTACAAATGCTTAAAAAGAGGGCGTCAGCAAAAGAATTAGAAGCTTTATTGAATGGTGAGGCGGACGGAAATGACACATTTCTTGAAATCCATGCTGGAGCGGGGGGTACGGAAAGTTGTGACTGGGCAGGAATGGTTTCCAGAATGTATGTAAGGTGGGCCGATAGAGCAGGCTACAAAGTTGAACTACAGTCAGAAAACGCTGGCGATGAAGCGGGTCTTAAATCAGTAAGTTACAAAATTTCAGGTCAAAACGCGTACGGCTGGCTTAAAACCGAAAGTGGCGTACATCGACTGGTAAGGATTTCTCCTTTTGACTCCGCTGCTAAAAGGCATACTTCGTTTTGTTCGGTGTGGGTCTATCCCGTAGTGGATGACAATATTGATATTGATGTAGATCCTAACGATATTAGGATTGATACTTTTCGCTCGTCTGGTGCTGGTGGTCAGCATGTGAATACAACAGACTCAGCAGTTCGGATAACCCATAATCCTACGGGAATCGTTGTTACAAGCTCTGAAAAGTCGCAGCATCAAAACCGTGATATCGCAATGAAGGCTCTAAAGTCTCGGCTTTATCAGATGGAAATGGACCGTAGAAATTTAGCAATAACTGAAGCACATGAAAATAAGGGTGATGCTGGGTGGGGTAATCAAATAAGGTCTTATGTTCTTCATCCATACCAAATGGTCAAGGACTTAAGAACTTCTTACGAGACTTCCGATACGAAAGGTGTTCTTGACGGCAGTCTTGATGAGTTCATGGCTGCAACCTTAGCCCTTGATCTATCCGGAAAATCAAGAGCCGAGGCAACATCTTGAAAATGATAGTTGGTAAGGTAAAGTTATTTTAGCTCCAAAAGAAATGATTGATACTCTGTGGATATTTTAAACAAAGAGGCTTGGGAACAAAAGGCACTTATTAAAGCTGGTGCATTAAGCGTCCAGGAATTAATGCAGGAGACTGTAGCTCGGATTAAAACCGTAAATCCAATAGTAAACGCTTTAGTTGATCTGCTTAACGAAGAGGACTGTTTCAATCTTACGTCAGAAAACTATGCACTTGAGAGGTCCTTGGGCGGAATGCCGATGGCAATTAAAGATTTGGCCAATGTAAAAGGGTTTAAAACTACTGAAGGATCTCCACTGTATTCAGGGAGAGTCGCCAAAAAAGATGATCAAATGGTGGCTAGATTACGTGCTGCTGGAGCACTGTTTATTGGAAAGACAAACACGCCTGAGTTTGGATTGGGCAGTAATACTTTCAATCCGGTGTATGGGAAAACTAAAAATCCATATGATCTATCCAAGACTTGCGGTGGCTCATCTGGAGGAGCGGCAGTTGCTTTAGCTACAAGAATGTTAAGTATTTCCGACGGATCTGATATGATGGGATCGCTAAGAAATCCAGCTGCTTGGAATAATATTTATGGTTTGCGCCCCACTTGGGGGCTTGTTCCTCCGGAGCCTACAGGGGAAATATTTCTATCTCAATTATCTACCTTGGGTCCAATGGCTAGATCACCAAAGGATTTGGCTATGCTGTTGGATGTTCAGGCCGATCGCATTGAAAATGAATCGTTTATTTCATCAGCAAAGACTTTCAATAATTTTACAGAAGAGCCAATTATGAAAGGTATCAAAGTTGGGTGGTTAGGGGACTGGAGCGGAACATTACCTTTTGAGGATGGTTTATTAGATTTATCTCAAGAAGCATTGAACGAAATGTCTTCTTTGGGTGCTATTATACATGACTTAAAGGCTCCTTTTGAAATGAATGATATTTGGACATCTTGGAGTGATTTACGTGCTTGGCAAATTTCTAATGGACTGAGTGCAATTTACGAAGACCTCGAAATGCGGCAATATTTAAAGCCTGAAGCCGTTTGGGAAATCGAGTGTGGTTTGTCGTTGAGTGGCCAAGATATATACAAGTCTGCATTGAAGAAATCAAAATGGTATAACTCGGCATCACAGCTATTTGAAAAATTTGATTTGCTTGTTTTGCCTAGTACTCAAGTGTGGCCGTTTGATCTGGCTGAAATTTATCCAGTCTCCATTAATAGCCAAGATATGGATACTTATCACCGATGGATGCAAGTAACTATTCCGGCAGGTTTATTGGGTCTGCCAGTGGTCAATATCCCAATTGGGTTTGGGAAAAAAGGTTTGCCTGCTGGGCTGCAACTAATCGGCTCAAAAGGATCTGATGGCCATATTTTAAGCATTGCTCAAGCATGGCATGAGCATACAAAGTGGCCTGATGTAAACATTCCAAAGTTTTCTTAGAGCAGTGCATATAAAGTTGTTGGATCAATTTGCTATTTTATCCTACCCAATTTTCATTTCGCAATGATTATTAGATTTACATTGCGGATAATGTGCCTGTTCTGTAAGCGGTTATAAAAAAGGAGATTTTTATGGCTCTTGCTTTTATTGCGCCGGGGCAGGGCGCTCAATTTGTAGGAATGGGGATGGAACTGGCTAAATCATATCCGCAGTCTCGTTCCGTTTTTGAGGAGGTTGATGACGCATTAGGTGAGAAATTAAGCGATCTGATTTGGTATGGTTCAATAGAGGATTTAACACTTACGGAAAATGCACAGCCGGCTTTGATGGCGACTACTTTGGCGGTGTTCAGGGCTCTTCAGTCGGAGGGGTTGAAACTAAGTGACGCCAAATTTGTTGCTGGTCACTCATTAGGAGAGTATTCTGCACTGGCTATGGCTGAATCTTTATCAATAAGTGATGCGGCGAAATTGCTTCGTATACGCGGCAGAGCGATGCAAAATGCAGTTCCAGTTGGGGTTGGAGCTATGGCCGCTATCTTGGGTCTTCCTTACACTGATCTCGTCGAAATAACCAAACAAGCAGCCATTAATGGTGTTTGCCAGGCGGCTAATGATAACGATCCATCTCAAGTTGTTGTTTCGGGGCACAAGGGAGCGGTCGAAAGAGCTATAGAAATTGCAAAGGAAGCCGGTGCAAAACGTGCTATACTTTTGCCGGTAAGTGCGCCGTTTCATAGCGAGCTCATGGCTCCAGCTTCTTTGGAAATGAAAGATGCCCTCTCAACTATTTCAATAATAGAACCGACCATACCTTTAGTTTCTAATGTAAGAGCGCAAGCAGTAAGGCTACCCGCTGAAATTCGCAGTTTGCTAGTAGAACAAGTTACGGGAGTTGTTCGTTGGAGAGAGTCAATTGAGTGGATGGCTAACAACGGAGTTACAGAGATGTTGGAAATTGGTGCAGGACGAGCGCTATCAGGGATGGTCCGGCGCATCAATCGCTCGATTTCATGCGCATCTGCATCCAACCCTGATGAAGTTACAAAAGTAATATTGTCACAAAGTGAGATAAGATAATGTTTGATTTAGATGGTAAAAATGCCCTTGTAACTGGCGCTTCTGGAGGAATTGGAAGGGCTATTGCAGAGACACTCCATTCATCGGGTGCAACAGTGACGATCAGTGGCACCCGCATGGAACCCTTGGAGGAGTTAGCAAATGTTCTGGGTGAAAGAGTACATATTGTCAGCTGCGATCTATCAAACGGTGTGGAAGTTGAAAATCTATCCAAGAGCGCTCTAGAAAAAATGGGTTCGATAGACATTTTGGTAAATAATGCTGGAATAACACGCGATAATTTATTTATGCGAATGTCTGATGAAGATTGGTCCACGGTCTTAGAAATAAATTTAACTTCGACTATGAGGCTTTGTCGCGGAGTTTTGAGAGGAATGATGAAGGCGCGGTGGGGCCGAATTATAAATATTGGTTCAATAGTAGGCTCTACGGGTAATCCTGGACAAGGTAACTATGCTGCCTCTAAGGCTGCATTACTGGGTATGTCAAAGTCATTGGCAAATGAAGTAGCATCTAGAGGTATAACTGTAAATTGTATCGCTCCTGGTTTTGTAAAAACCGCTATGACTGATAAGTTGAACGATAACCAAAAGGAAGCGATTAAGAGTAAAATACCAACTGGTAGGTTGGGAGAAGCTTCTGACATAGCTTACGCGACACTATATTTGTCCTCTGAGGAAGCTTCCTACATCACAGGATCAACTATACACGTAAACGGTGGTATGGCTATGATTTGATTTCTTCTATGTAATTAAACATTAATCATCAGCAAATCGACATCTGTGATGTTTTTAATTAATGCGCTTTGTATGTAAATTTTAAAAATTTTTGACCAAAAATGTTTGCCATTCTCTGATGCTATGATATAGGCGGCTAATAAAAACAGGTAGACTACCAAACTGCCTTTCGTCCTGTTAGGACAAGCAGAGCGCCCATCTGGGTGAAATCGACGTCCATTATGGGCAAAACGGGCTTAGCCCAAAATTTTGTGAGGGAAATAGTATGAGCGATATCTCAGACCGCGTGAAAAAAATTGTAGTTGAGCATTTAGGGGTTGATGAAGATAAAGTAGTAGATAATGCATCATTTATTGATGATCTAGGTGCCGATAGTTTAGACACTGTAGAACTAGTAATGGCATTTGAGGAAGAATTTGGTATAGAAATTCCAGATGATGCAGCGGAGAACATCCAGTCTTTTGGTGACGCTGTCAAATTCATCGAAGACGCGTCTTAATATTTTTCAGTATCCAGCGACCTTTGCCCTTGTAGCAGTATGAGGGCTTTTTATTAGCCAATTTTGTTGCTGGCCTTGCTCAAAGAGCAGAAGTCGAGCTATTAGGTATCTTAGGGTGCTTTGGCAAAGGAATAAGTATGCGTCGAGTAGTAGTTACAGGGCTTGGTTTGGTAACTCCATTGGCTTGTGGCGTGGAGGATACTTGGATCAGGTTACTAGGTGGCCAATCTGGTGCGGGTAGAATTTCAAGATTCGATCCGGATCGTGTTACGACTAAATATGCCTGTGAAGTTTCTTTTGGGGACGGGTCAGGGGGGACTTTCAACCCAGATGCCTGGATGGAGCCAAAAGAGCGGCGTAAAGTTGATGATTTCATTTTGTACGGAGTGGCGGCGGCGGAACAAGCTGTTTCGGACGCTGGTTGGAAACCGACGAATGAAACAGATTTAGTACGAACTGGAGTAATGATCGGATCAGGAATTGGTGGTTTAAACTCAATAGCAGAGACCGCTTTATTAATTCACGAAAAGGGTCCAAGGCGTGTATCACCTTTTTTTATACCGGGAGCATTAATTAACCTTATATCTGGACAGGTAAGTATAAAATATGGTTTCAAGGGCCCAAATCATTCAGTAGTTACGGCTTGCTCTACAGGTGCACATGCGATTGGTGATGCCGCTCGTCTCATCATGACAGATGATGCAGATGTAATGATTGCAGGCGGTGCTGAAGCATCAATATCAGAAATAGGAATCGCCGGTTTCAATGCCTGCAAAGCATTATCAACCAAATATGAAAGTGAACCGTCAGCTGCGTCAAGGCCTTATGACATAAATCGTGACGGTTTTGTTATGGGAGAAGGCTCCGGAATTGTGGTTTTAGAGGAATTTGAACACGCCGTAGAACGAGGGGCAAAGATATATGCTGAAATACTAGGCTATGGCTTGTCGGGCGACGCTCACCACATTACTGCACCGTCAGAAGACGGAGAGGGCGGTGAGCGGGCAATGAAAGCTGCCTTGTCAAAGGCTAAAGTAGATGCAAAGCAGATCAATTACATAAATGCTCACGGGACATCAACGATGGCAGATACCATTGAGCTTGCCGCGGTTGAACGACTTATGGGATCAGCCGCTGCTAACGTAAAGATGTCATCTACAAAATCGATGACCGGTCACCTTCTGGGAGCGGCTGGAGCCATAGAAGCTATCTTCTCAATTCTGGCTATCCGTGATCAGATTGTTCCTCCAACCATTAATCTTGATGAGCCCGCTGTAAGGACGGAAGTTGATTTAGTCGCTAATCAAAAGCAAGAATGTGAAGTCAATTATGCCCTGTCTAATTCCTTTGGTTTTGGAGGTACGAATGCTTCATTACTCTTGGGTAAACTGAAGTAATGTTTCGCTCTTTGGCGTCGAACACACTGACTGTTTTAATTTTAGGATTTTTCTTAGTTGGCGCTTTGGGGGTTTGGGGTAAATCACAATTCGTGAACGATGGACCACTTCAAAGTGCAATTTGTTTCAAAGTGGTCAGTGGCAGTACCCTTCGGACTGTAGCTAAAAATTTAGTGAAGGACAGGGCTATCTCGTCAGATTTTATTTTTCGAGTGTCTATGGAGTCCAGTGGTTTATCGCGCAAAATTAAAGCTGGTAGTTTTCTAGTTCCTAAAAATGCTTCAATGGCTGAAATATCCAAACGTATTACTGAATCTGGTGTAAGTAATTGTGGAAATGAAATTATTTATCGCGTTGGTATAACATCTTTCAAAATCGAGGTGAGAGACACGGACCCTAACACTGGTAAAATGGCTAAGGTCGCTGAATTTCTTTTTGATGAATTTACAAATGAAAAACTTAATGAGTTTGTCTCACAACACTCCACTAGGTTTCGAGTTACGTTGGCGGAGGGTGTGTCGAGCTGGAAAGTTTACAAGGCACTTTCAGACATAAAATTCTTAAAAGGTAACATTGAAAATATGCCAGATGAAGGAAGTATTGCACCCGAGAGTTATGATTTCGCAAATGGTGCAACAAGAAAGTTGTTAGTTGAGAGAATGCAAAAAAGACAAGAATCTATTCTGGAAGATGCTTGGAATGCACGACAACCAAATCTTCCTATAACTAAAAAAGATGAAGCACTTATTTTAGCCTCAATTATTGAGAAAGAAACATCTGTCGAAATCGAACGAAGTAAAGTATCTTCCGTATTCATAAACCGATTATTAAGAGATATAGCTTTGCAAACAGATGCCTCAGTCTTGTATGGAATTACTAAAGGGAAAAAAGTTCTTGGTAGAGGCCTTCGCCGAAGTGAGTTGAAAAAAGATACGCCTTGGAATACTTACGTCCACAAGGGCTTGCCGCCTAGCCCAATTGGAAATCCGGGAAAGGCATCAATATTTGCTGCATTGAATCCTGATAGAACAAATTATCTATACTTTGTTGCAGATGGAAGTGGTGGCCATGCTTTTGCTGAAAATTTGCGCGATCATAATATTAATGTTGCCAAGTGGCGAAAAATTGAAAATGGCGATAATTAAAAAGTCAGTAGAATTTAGCTTAATTAATTTATAAAAAATTGCTCAATTTGAAAGTAATGAAAATATATTGTATTACTAGAATAGTTTGGGATTATTGAGCGAAAAAAATAGACTAACTAGTGTGGGATAATCAGACTTATGGGGAAAAAGAAACAAGTACTAGAAGCACTAGATCCTGTGTGGGAAAGAATACAAACCGAAGCAAAAGAGGCCGTTGAAAAAGAGCCACTACTTGGTGGTTCACTTCACGCCTGCATTCTCCATCATAGCTCAATTGAACATGCTCTTGCCTACAGAATAGCTTCAAAACTTGCTTCGTCAGAGATGAGTGAGCAAATCTTGCGAGAAATTTGTGATGATGCGTATAAAAATACGGAGGAACTTTCGCTGGCTGGCCGTGCTGACATAGTGGCCGTCTATCAAAGAGATCCCGCTTGCAATACTTATATTCAACCTCTTTTGTTTTTTAAAGGCTTTCAAGCCTTACAAGCCTACAGAGTAGCGCATTGGCTTTGGAATAGAGACAGAAAGGATATGGCTTATTTTCTACAAATGCGTTGCTCGGAAGTTTTTGGTATTGATATACATCCAGGTGCTCGTATCGGTAAAGGAATTATGATTGATCACGCACACTCAATTGTAATTGGGGAAACCGCCGTAGTTGGTGATAATGTTTCAATGTTGCACTCTGTGACTCTTGGTGGTACCGGGAAAGAAGATGAAGTTCGGCATCCTAATATTGGTCATGGCGTGCTTCTGGGGGCGGGAGCCAAGGTGCTTGGTAATATTTCGGTAGGTAATTGCTCACGTGTTGCAGCAGGATCTGTGGTTCTACAAAATGTGCCAGAAAAATCGACGGTTGCAGGGGTTCCTGCTAAAGTTGTTGGCGCCGCAGGTTGCACCAATCCCTCAATAAGTATGGATCAAATCATAAAGAGAAAGTGATGCGATAGTCAGTATATGTTCTAAACATTAAGAAGCCCGATTGGGTTCTCCAAATTGTTGACTATCTCTTGTAAAAGTTGAGCCCCAAGAACCCCATCAATCACACGATGATCAACTGACATGGAAAGTTCCATTTCTATGGCTAGACCGAGGCATCCATCATCTAAAATTGCTGGTTTTTGCATGCTTGTTCCGACAGCTAAGATTGCAGAATGAGGCGGATTAATTATAGCATCAAAGCTCTCTACACCAAACATGCCTAAATTCGAAATTGCGAAACTTCCACCTTGAAACTCACAAGGCGATAACTTTTTAGCTCTTGCCCTGGTGGCAAGATCTTTCATTTCTGAGGAGATATTTGAAATAGTTTTTTGATCAGTATCTTTAATAACGGGTGTAAATAGCCCTCCCTCCACAGAAACAGCTACAGCGATATCAGAAGATTTGAATTTAATTAATCTATCTCCACCCCAAATTGCGTTTGCGCTAGGATTGGTTTGCAGCGCTTGTGCGCATGCTTTGATTATTATATCGTTAATGCTAACCTTTATATTTCGATCAGACAGTTTTTTATTAATTTTTTGCCGAAAATCCATAAGATTTTCCATTTTTACACTTCTTCTTAAATAAAAATGAGGAATAGACTGTTTTGCTTCAGACAAACGTGATGCAATAGTTTTGCGCATACCATCCAATGAAACTTCTGTGAATTCTCTATCTGCGTATACCTCCAAAAGAGCATTGTAAGGAAAGTTGTCTATTATATTCGGCGATATATCATTTGCCAAAGCGATATTAGGTGTTTCAGACCTGCTATTCACTTTTGTCGACTTTAAATTGGCCAAGTCTTTTTTAATTATTCGCCCGCGCGGCCCTGTCCCCTTAAGTAAACTAATATCAATTCGCTCTTTTTCTGCAATCCGACGTGCAAGAGGGGAAATAAAAATGCGGTCTACAGACTTAGAATTTGAATTATTCTTAGTTTGTTCCGCTTGTATCTCGCTTGTTTGCAGTTTTTGTGTTATTGGAACTACCTGCTCTTTAACATTTTTTTGAATTAAATTTTCTTCACCAACTAAAGTTGCAATTGCTGAATTCACTGCCACCCCTTCTGTTCCTTCGGTGATTAAAAGCTTCTCAATAATACCTTCTTCAACTGCTTCAAATTCCATGGTAGCTTTGTCTGTTTCGATTTCAGCAAGAAGATCGCCGGGTTCGACTTTGTCTCCTTCTTTCACAAACCATTTTGCCAATGTCCCTTCTTCCATCGTTGGGGAAAGCGCTGGCATTAGGATTTCAATAGCCAATTTTTTCTCCTTACCTATATATTACTTTTTTGACAGCATTTATAACTTCATCAGAAGTCGTTAGGGCAAGTTTTTCTAAATTAGCGGCATAGGGCATCGGGACATCCTTTCCCGTGCAATTTATTACTGGAGCATCAAGGTAATCGAATGCTTTTTCCATTATAACAGCAGACAAATGATTACCTATCGATCCCACGGGAAAGCCTTCTTCGACGGTTACACAGCGATTTGTTTTTTCAATTGAATTAATTATGGTTTCATAATCAATTGGTCGCAGTGTCCGCAGATCAATAACTTCAACTGATACTCCATCTGCTTCCAACTTATTTGCAGCTTCGAGAGCATACTGCATACCTATGCCGAAAGAAACGATCGTTGCATCTGTACCTTCGCACCAGATACGAGCTTTGCCAAAAGGTACCGTATAATCTTCTAAAAGTGGCACTTCAAAGGTCTTCCCGTATAGTATTTCATTCTCTAAGAATATGACAGGGTTATCATCACGAATTGCTGTTTTCATTAAACCTTTAGCGTCAGATGCTGAGTAAGGTTGAACTACTTTTAATCCTGGAATGTGGGTATACCAAGCGGCATAATCTTGGCTATGTTGCGCTCCGACGCGGGCAGCAGCACCATTAGGCCCTCGAAATACTATTGGAGCTCCCATTTGCCCACCAGACATGTATCGGGTCTTTGCTGCAGAATTGATAATTTGATCAATAGCCTGCATGGAAAAATTAAAAGTCATAAATTCAACTATGGGTCTCAATCCCGCAAAAGCAGACCCAACTGCTATCCCGCTAAAGCCATGCTCAGTTATTGGCGTGTCTATAATACGTTTTGCTCCGAATTCGTCCAATAAACCTTGAGAGACTTTATATGCTCCTTGATATTCTGCTACCTCTTCCCCCATCAGATATACTGTTTCGTCACGACGCATTTCTTCAGCCATTGCGTCTCGAATGGCTTCTCTCACAGTTTGAGTTTTGGTTTGAACATCAGGACCCCATTCGGGCTCTTTGTCGTATGTCGGTTTTGCTTGGTTTGAAACTTTAGCCTTACTTGGTTTAGTACCGGTTTGAATATCTTTTTCATGGACTTTTTTAGAAACCGAAACATCAATGGTTTCATCAGTGATTATGGCGATTGGCGAATTTACTAATACGCCTTCTGCGCCTTCAACCACGAGAATCTTTGTAACTATACCGTCATCCACTGCTTCAAATTCCATAGTGGCCTTGTCTGTCTCGATCTCAGCTATTATATCTCCCGCCGACACTTTATCGCCTTCTTTAATAAGCCATTTAGACAGCTTTCCCTCTTCCATGGTGGGCGACAATGCTGGCATTAATATTTCAGTTGTCATGATTTAAACTCTCACGCATATATATCTGTCCATAATTCTTCTGCAGAAACCTCTCGGCTTTCTTTTGCATATTCAGCGCATGCATTTATGATTTCTTTAATCTCTTTATCAATAATTTTAATTTCCTCCTCAGTGGAGTGCTTTTGGGAAACTAAGAGTGTTCGTATTGCTTCTATTGGATCCCTTTGAGCTCGCATTCTTTGCACTTCCTCTCGAGTTCTATACTTGGCAGGGTCTGACATGGAATGCCCCCTATACCTGTAAGTTTTAATTTCTAAGATATATGGACCTTTTCCCGTACGGCAATGAGCGGCAGCCTTTTTGCCTGCATCTCTAACAGCTACAACATCCA
>ERZ802831.362-NODE-362-length-23595-cov-17.3199_pt1 | contig 23595 bp, 22 predicted proteins | sample MGYA00345655_ERZ802831 | MGnify/ENA primary metagenome ERZ802831 (study PRJEB30503, sample SAMEA104212376) | marine metagenome | biome: Westerlies Biome; feature: [SRF] surface water layer (ENVO:00010504) within the epipelagic zone...; material: water...
GGTCATTGGTAATGATCAGCCGCTGGAGCGTAACCAGCTAGGGGCACCATAATATAAGTAATTTTCCTAATAAATTAATTATTGTTTAATCTCTCTTTAATTAACTCAATTAAATGTTCTAGACTCTGACAACTATTTAACTCATCACTATTTATTATTAATGAGTAATTATTATCCTTGCCAACAAAAATACACGGCAAAGATTCATTTTCATAAAAACCTAAATCACTTAACTGATCATCATAAATAAAGCTTTTATTAAGTTTTAAGGATTTAAGGAATTTACTCCATTTACTATATTTGCCTAAATTTCCATAAGTAAGACTGCATAAGCTGCACTCATATGTTTTTGGCGAAATAATTTTATGCGCCCAGTCTAAAGTAGCTTGGGTTAAGCCACTTTTAGCATTATAAATAAAAATTAGATCTTTCACTTACTTATTATTTGTCTCTCTTGGATCCTGGTATCCAATCGGTTCCTGCAAGTGGAACTTTAGCCATTGCTGCAGCTTCTAAAGTTAATGCTACTAAATCTTCTGGCTCAAGATTGTGTAAATCATTCTTACCACAAGCACGTGCGATAGTCTGTGCTTCTAGTGTCATTACTTTTAAGAAATTTGAAAGTCTTTTACCAGCTTTTACTGGGTCTAATCTTTTCATTAGTTTTGGGTCTTGGGTAAAAATACCTGCGGGATCTTTACCCTCATGCCAATCATCGTACGCACCAGCTGTGGTTCCTAATTTTTGATAATCCGACTCCCACTTTGGATCATTATCCCCTATTGCTACCATTGCTGCTGAACCAATAGAGACAGCATCAGCGCCTAAAGCAATTGCTTTTGCTGCATCAGCACCATTTCTTATTCCACCTGAAATAATTAATTGAACTTCGCGATGCATATTAAGATCTTGTAATGCCTCTACTGCTGGTCTAATGCATGCTAATGTTGGTTGGCCAACATTTTCTATAAACACTTCTTGAGTTGCTGCAGTACCACCCTGCATTCCATCAATAACAACAACATCTGCACCTGCTTTAATAGCAAGTGCCGTATCATAGTAAGGTCTAGCACCCGCAATTTTTATAAATATAGGGACCTGCCAATTAGTAATTTCTCTTAGCTCTAAAATTTTTATCTTTAAATCATCAGGGCCTGTCCAATCTGGATGACGGCATGCTGATCTTTGATCAACTCCTTTTGGAAGTGTTCGCATCTCAGCTACTCTATCGTTGATTTTTTGTCCAAGAAGCATTCCTCCTCCTCCAGGTTTAGCTCCCTGACCTATGACTACTTCTATAGCATCCGCTTTTCTCAAATCATTTGGGTTCATGCCATATCTTGACGGCAAGAGTTGATAGACTAAATGCTTTGACTGTCCTCTTTCTTCTGGGGTCATGCCTCCGTCACCAGTTGTGGTTGAAGTTCCAGCTAAACTTGCACCTCGACCAAGGGCTTCTTTTGCAGGAGGCGATAAAGCCCCAAAACTCATTCCTGCTATGGTAACTGGAATATCAAGCTCTAGTGGTTTTTTAGCATACCTTGTTCCCAATGTTACTTTGGTATTACAAGTTTCTCTATAGCCTTCTAACGGATACCTCGAAATTGATGCGCCAAGAAATAGTAAATCGTCAAAATGAGGAAGTCTTCGCTTAGACCCTCCACCCCTAATATCATAAATTCCAGTTTCAGCTGCTCTTCGAATTTCTGAATTAGTATATTCATCAAAGGTACTGGGAATTCTCGGCTTTGTTTTATTTTTATCAGTCATATTTAATATTCAGATACATTATCTATATTAAAGTTGTAAAGCTTTCTTTCCGATCCATATCTTTTAAATTGCTCAGGTTTAAATTTCGTAATTTTACTTTTTTTCAATAAGACTGATACCTTTTTTAGATGCTTTGATTTCATTGGTTTTTCAATACAGTCAACACCGAGTGATTTAACTTTACCTTTAACATAAATTTCTGTTTCGTATAAACTATCACCAAGGGCATCTCCAGCATCACCACAAACTAGTAAAGTACCAGATTGTGCCATAAAAGCTGACATGTGACCAACAGAGCCTTTAACTACAATGTTTACACCTTTCATAGATATGCCACACCTTGAACTAGCATTGCCATCAATTATTAAAAGACCACCATGAGCAGTTGCTCCGGCGGATTGTGAGGCATTGCCTTTTACATGAACGGTTCCCGACATCATGTTTTCAGCAACACCTGTGCTGACATTTCCTTTTATAATAATATTTGCATTTTGATTCATACCTGCGCAGTAGTAGCCAACATGTCCATTTATTGTTACATTAATTTTATTCACCAAACCCACACATAAAGCGTGACAGCCCTCAGGATTCATTACTGTAAAATCTTTATCTATACTTTTTTTGTTTAAATTTTGAAGAGCGGCATTGACTTCTGATAATTTAGTTTTTTTAAGATCTAGTTTCTTCATCAATTACCCCATGAATAAACAATGCCAGGTTCTGGCTCAAAAATATTAGCCTGATTAACGCCTGGTAAGTGAGCCATTGCTTGAAATTCTGAAGCAATTGCAACATAATCTTTCGTTTCTGCAATTACAGCCGGCTTACACGCAATCTCATCTCTGAGCAACGCAAAGCCTTTTTTAGTACCAGCAATAAATGTGTAAAAACCATCTAAATTTTTTAAACTTTCTTTAAGAGTACTCTCTAAATCTTGACCAGAAGAAATTTGACTTGATATATAACCTGCCGCTACTTCAGTATCATTTTCTGAACTAAAAATTTCTCCTTTTTTGACCAGAACCCGTCTAATATTATTATGATTTGATAAAGAGCCATTGTGGACTAAGCATTCATCTTCTGCTGTTGAATAAGGGTGTGAACCCTCGGTTGTAATAGCACTTTCTGTTGCCATTCTTGTGTGGCCAATGCCGTGAGAACCTGAAAAAGAAGATAAGCTAAAGTTCTTAACTATATCACTTGGCCTTCCTGTTTGCTTGAAGATGTTTATACATTTTCCATATCCAACTAGTGATACCTCACCTAGTTTTTCTTTTAAAAATTTTAGTACTTTTTTTGGTTTATCGATTGTTTCCAATACAACGTGATCTGAAAATTTCTTTACTTTGACCTTTTTTAAATCTTTGCTTAATCTTTTTTTAAATTCAGCATCAGTCAACTTATTAAGACAGATTGAATACTTATATTTACTCTTCTCTTCTTTCGTATAAATAGCAAAACCAGCACTATCTGGTCCTCTATTTTCCATACTATCAAGCATACCTGATAAGAAGGTTCCTAGAGATTTTTCATATTTTTTTGTTTTTAAATAAAGACCAACAATTCCACACATTATTTTTAAGATTTGAGTTAATTGATATAAAAATTATTACTAAAAAATGTTAACTGAAATTAATGTCAACGTCTAGTCTAAGTAAATTCATTATACCAGTAGTTAAATTATCTATTGTTTTTTTTTAATAGTGGAAGCATAATCATTGCTATTATGACAGTTAATTTAGCAAAGATTGCCTCCCAAAAAAAAATTAAATATTTTTTAATAAGTTTTGTAGATTTATTTGGTGTTTTAAGAGCCAAACTTGTCCCTGCACAAGCAATCAATGAAATGGCAAAAAATGGAGCTGGTTTTGGAGGTTTTGCTACTTATTTAGATATGTCGCCTGCAGATTCTGATATGCTGGCAATCCCTGATCCTGCTAGCTTAATTCAATTACCCTGGCAACCAGAAATAGGCTGGCTTGCAAGTGACTGTTATATGGATGGAAAAATTGTTGAACAAGCCCCACGTGTAATACTCAAAAGACAAATCGATAAATTAGCTGAAAAAAATATGGTAATGCAATCTGGTGTTGAATGTGAATTCTTTTTATTAAATGAAGATGGAACGGAAATTAGCGATGCAAGAGATGTTGCTGCTAAACCATGTTATGATCAGTCAATGTTAATGAGAAGATACGATTTGATAAAAGAAATTTGTGATTCAATGATTAAACTTGGTTGGAAACCATATCAAAATGATCATGAGGATGCTAATGGACAATTTGAAATGAACTGGAACTATTCAGATTGTCTAACCACAGCTGATCGTCATGTTTTTTTTAAGTTTATGGTAAAATCAATTGCTGAGAAACATGGTTTCAGAGCAAGCTTTATGGCTAAACCATTTCCTAACCTTACCGGTAATGGTTGTCATGCTCATGTCTCCGTTTGGGATAAGAAGAAAAAGAAAAATTTATTCGAAGATACTGACGATGAGATGGGATTATCTAAATTAGGTTACTCTTTTATTGGTGGATTAATGAAATCAGCTGATTGTTTTTCAGCTTTATTTAATCCATCAGTAAATAGTTACAGTAGAATTGGTGCATCTAATACAATTTCTGGGGCAACCTGGTCGCCTAGCACTGTTACTTATACAGGAAATAACCGAACCCATATGGTTAGAATTCCTGATACTGGAAGGTTTGAAGTACGCCATGCGGATGGTTGTGCAAACCCGTATTTACTGCAAGCAGGATTACTTGCGCTCGGCCTTGATGGTATAAATAACAATCGTAAACCTGGAAAAAGACTAGATATAAATATGTATACTGAGAGCCATAAGGCAAAACGAGTAAAAAAATTGCCTACTGACTTAGAAAGTGCAATTAAGCTTTTTCAAAATAGTGATGTTGTAAAAAAAGCATTCTCTTCAAAAGTAGTTTCAAATTATGTGAAACTAAAAAAAAGAGAGTTAAAAGAATTTTCGAAACAGCCAGAAATTCACTCTTATGACTGGCAAAGAAATAACGCAATAGATTGCTAAGTATTTTTTAGAGCTTACCCTCATAAGCATTAATATAAAGTTGTTTCATGTCACTCACATTCATGTTTATAGGATTAGTTGGAGTAGACGGATCAACAAGTGCCATTTCAGCTAAACTTTCAAAATCAAAATCAACTTTTAACTCTGCTAAGGTATGAGGAATTGCAAGCTCCTGTCTCAGTTTTATGATCCAATCTATAAAACCATCAAAAGTTGTATTTTTTAATTCAAGATAATTACTAAGTAATTTTAATTTTGACTCTATTGCCGGCTGATTAAACTTTAATACGTATGGCATAAAGATGGCATTGGTTAAACCATGATGAAGATCGTGCACCGCATTAATAGGATGGCTTAATGAGTGAATTGCACCTAAGCCTTTTTGAAAAGCAGTAGATCCCATGGGAGAACTAACAAGCATTTTAGCTCTCGCTGCTATATTTTGGGGTTCTTTAAAGGCTACAACTAAATTATTTTTGATATTTCTTATGCCCTCAACCGCAATACCGTGAGCCATTGGGTGATATACAGGTGAACAAAAAGCTTCAATGCAATGAGCCAAGGCATCCATTCCAGTGGCTGCGGTCAAATGCGCAGGAAGGGAAATAGTAAGATTAGGATCAAGTATAACGAGATCAGGTAAAATTGAAGGATGAAAAATTATTTTTTTTGTATTGGTTTCTTCATCAATAATCAGTGATGCACGGCCAGTTTCAGAACCGGTCCCTGCGGTTGTTGGAATAGCTAGTACTTTAGGCATATTTTCTAAGTTAGCATGAGTCCAATTATCACCAATATCCTCGAAAAACCATATGCTTTCTTTTTGCTTTGACATAAATGCAATTGCCTTACCAGCATCTAAAGCACTTCCCCCACCAATGGCAATTACCCCATCATTTAAATCACTGTTAAAAACTTTGATCCCATCACTAATATTTTGACCTGTAGGATTGCCTTTTAAATTTGTAAATATAGAAAATTGAATAGATGCATCACTAAGGTTTCTTATTATTTTTTTAAAAGACTCATTTTCACAAAACTGTGGGTCCGTTACTATTAGTGGTTTGGTGATATTAAGATTTTTTAATGCGGAAGCTATTTCCAAAGAACGGTTCAATCCAAACCAAATTGGAGTTGGATAGTTCCAGTTAATATTTTTAATTTCAGACATAGTTTTTCGTATAAATTAACTTTTATAAAGTTAGGCTCAATTATTTATAATACAACTATCTTTTTTTTTCTAAACATCTAAAGTCAGTTTCTAATTTCTTACCATCAAAATTGATATGACATATGTTTAATTGATGACGTTGACACCATATTTGTAATCCACGTTCTGTGAAACCAACATCAATTTTTGAATATTCTTGCAAAGATTTGCTATCAGTTTGCCCAGATAAAAATTCGTGGGAACATTTTACACAAACAATGGGTTCCTTAATTTTATTGAATAGATAATCTAATTTAGCAATATCAGTCATTAATTTTTATCCTTTTACTGAAAGAGACATTGTTATATCTCTTAACATTAAGGTAATTTGCTTTTTGTCATCAATTAATTTTAATTTTTTATTTAAGATCACTTCGCCACAAAATATATTGATCGTCTTACCAATTTTACGCCTCGTTTCATGCAGATAAGACGAGTACTTAAGGGTTTGACTTTTTAGTTTAGATGCAAACAAATGAAATAAAATTCCATTTTTTCCATCAAAATATATCGGTAATACATTTGCATCAGTTTTTAAAACTAAGGACCCTAATAAATGCCCCCACTCTGCGTCTATTGCAGGAGTATTCAATTTTTTAGCCACTGCGACACCACCGGCGGGAAATAAAATAACGACACCACCTTCATTAAGAAACTTCCCTGCATCTCTGCCAGTTTTAATATTGTTTTTTAATGCTTGTTTTGTTGATGAAAAATCTACTGGTAATATAAACTGCTTAGACGCTTCAGTAAATCGAAGCACTTCATGCGTAATAATTTTAAAATCAGATCTAATTTCAGATACAAGCGAAGCAATAATAATTCCATCAACAATTCCAAAGGGATGGTTTGCAATAATAATTAAAGGGCCTTTTTTCGGAATATTTAATTTAATTTTTGATTTAACATCAACTTTTAACTTTAATAGATTTTTTACATCTGTCCAAAACAGGTGCGGCTTAGAATCTTCTTCATTATATTGCTGGTATAACTTTTCTAATTTTTTTCTACCACTTATTTTTTCAATACTATTAATAATAAATTGCTTAGGCTTAGATAGCTCATTTGATGAGTATGAAAATTTTTTCTTCATATTAGGATTAGCATTTTATCACAAACAATTATTGTGGCGTAATACCTCTAATACGCTCTGAGCGACGTCTTAGTAATTCTGTAGCTACTAATATTAAAGTAGACATCACAATTAAACATGTGGCGACCGCCATAATAGTTGGGCTTAACTGCTCTCTTAAACCCGTCCACATTTGCAATGGAATTGTTGTAAGAGATCTTTCTCCGCCAGCGACAAATAAAATTACAACAATTTCATCAAAAGATGTAACAAAGGCAAAAAGAGCGCCTGAAATAATACCTGGTAATATTAGTGGTAATGTAATCTTAAAGAACGTGTTGGTGGGTGTACTGCCTAAGCTTGATGCTGCACGCGTGATACTATCATCAAATCCACTTAGAGTTGCAGTCACCGTTATTACAACAAAAGGAGTTCCTAAAATTATGTGCGCCATTACTACACCAGGAAAAGAAGCAGCTAATCCAATCTTAGCAAGACCAAAAAAAATTGCTGAACCAGAAATAATTAATGGAATAATCATTGGTGAAATTAGAACACTCATTATTAATGATTTATAAGGCATGTATCTACTGCTAAGACCTAGAGCGGCAATAGTACCCAAGGTAGTTGCTCCAATCGTAGCAAAAAAGGCGATATAAAAACTATTTCTGACTGCTATTCCCCAAGGATTTTTAGTACCATAGATCATATCTTCATACCATCGAAGTGAGAATGCTTCAGGATCTAGCGCCAGCATTCCGTCTGAAAAGTGAATGTACTGCTCTGCATTAAAAGATAATGGTAAAATTACAAAAAGTGGCGCTACTAGAAATACAAATACAGATGCACATATTATCAAGTAGGTATAATGCCAGATACGATACCGGGTTTCTGTATACTTAGGTAAAGCCATTTTTATCCTAACCTCATGTTATCAATGCCAACAAGTTTATTATATACCCAGTAGACTATTAGAACTGCCGCCAATAAAATGGCTGCCATTGCTGTAGCTAGTCCCCAATCAAGAGATTGCTGCATGTGATATGCAATTCTATTACTTATTAATACTCCCTTTGCTCCACCAACTAGAGCAGGGGTAATATAATAACCAATTGCAAGCACAAATACTAAAATTGATCCAGCACTTATTCCAGGATAAGTAAGAGGAAAATAAATTTTTCTAAACGCATGAAAAGGGGTTGAGCCCATTGATGTTGCTGCACGCATTAAACTTGGAGGAATTGTTTTCATAACACTATAAAGTGGCAGAACCATGAATGGTAATAGAATTTGGGTCATTGCTATAAAAGTACCTGTCATATTATACATTAATTCTAATCGATTATCGTCAGCGACTATACCAGCCCAGACCAAAATATCATTTAGCACCCCCTGTTTTTGCAATAATACCATCCAACTTGAAGTTCTGACTAATAGCGATGTCCAAAATGGAAGTAACACACAGATCATTAGTAAGTTTGAATATCTAACGGGTAAAACAGATAATAAATGAGCAATAGGATATGCCAATAAAAAGCATGAAAAAGTAACACCAATCGCAACGTATATTGTTCTTAACCAAAGTGTCACATTAATTCTTTTTTTCTCTGGTATCCTTTCATAAGAGCCGTCAAATTTTTGCTCGTAATCAAAAGCTGTTAAATATTTTCGACCGTGATAAGGAACTGTGCCTCTTTTTAAAGCCAACCAATACTCTTTGTCTTTCCATCTTTTGTGAGTATCCATAAACTGATCTAAAAAATTTCCAGTTTCATCAAATGAGTCCATTTTTCTTGCAGTTTTTTTTATTAAACTTGTGAACCCACCCTTTTCATAATTAAGTCGAGTAGCAATTTTACCATGTTGCTTGCTTGCAATGAGATCTTTCAATTCGTAATAGAATGTTGAAGTAACATCCTCACCAGGCATCTCTTCGCCATCCCAATTTTGAATTACTTCATGAGTTTTGCTCAATAAATTATTCATTTGGGTATTATCAATACTTCGTGTCAGCATTTGAAGTATTGGATATATATACGCAAAAATAATGAAAATCAGTAAAGGTGTTACTAATAAAAATGCTGTTCTTCTTCTTCTAGATTCTACTTTTTTGAGTTTGACGGATACTAATTCACCATCCGATGTTCTAATTTCATCTGACATAAAGATAGCTTAAGTAATTTGTCGTAAATTTAAAGTAAAAAGAAATTTGAGTTTCGAGAGCAGCCCGTAAGGGCTGCTCAAGAAAGGATTGACTTACATGTTAGCTTTGAAAGCTTCCCACGCGTCATTGATTTCAGTATTATTATCCGCATAAAACTCTGGGTTCATAAGGATATAATTCTGAGTATTCGCAGGCGCAGTTGGCATGTGAGGCATAATTCTCACAGAACCAGCTGAGGGAGAATTAAACCACGGCTCATCAGCATTGATAATGTCAAGTGATGAGATACGGAAAGGTGCATATGCAATATGCTTTGCACTTCCAGCTAAACCTTCAGAACTTGTGAAGTATTTTAGCGCTTCCATAGCTTCTGCTTGGTTAGGTCCGCCTTTTACAAGTACAAAGTACTCATAATCAAGGATTTGACCATCCCAAACCATTTTCATTGGTGAGCCTTCATTAACGATAGCGTTAAAGTGACGGCCGTTCCAACCAGTTGCCATTACAGCTTCACCAGAAACAAGTTGCTCAGGTGGTTGTGCACCAGCAGACCAGAAGATACATCCACCATCTGGATGATTACAAAGCTCAGAAATTTTATCTAGCGCTCTGTCAATTCCATTGTCTTCCATATAATCATATACGTCAGCAGCTGGAACTCCATCAGCAACTAAAGCAATTTCTAAGTTAGACATTGCACTAGCGTAAAGTGATCTTACACCTGGAAAATCATCCGGATTAAAGAAGTCGTTAATTGTTGATGGACCGTTAAAAGTAAATACATCAGTGTTATACGCATAGTTCCATGAGTATAGAATGTTTCCTACAGCACATTTACTAGGCATTGGAGCAAAGAAATCTTCACTTGCAGGCATACCATTTACACCAGCTGGGAAGTCATTGTCGAAATCAAATTCAACGAATAAACCTTCATCACAACCAATGATAGTATCACGTGCATAAACATCAATGATGTCCCATGTGATTGCTCCTGACTCAACCTGAGCTTTAATTTCACTCAAGCCACCTGAATAATCAATCCAGTTAACTTGAACTCCTGATTTTTCTTGGTATGGATCTCCATAACCAAGCTTTTGACTTTCTGTATAAGCACCCCCCCATGAAACTACATTAACTTCTGCTGCAGTTACAAGAGATGGAGCTAAAAAAACAGCTATCAAAGATATTATTTTAGATAGTTTTGACATGTTATTAGTCTCTCCTAATTTAATTATTAATAATTATTAAGTTTATATTACAGAACTTATTGTCAGTTAACGCAACCTTAAATTACTTAAAATTAGTATTATTAGTTAGTAGTGGATAAGTTTTTCATAACTACTAGATCTAGTAGTCTAATGCTCTGCAATCGTGGCTTGACCAACCTAATTTAATTTTATCATTTAAGTTCAACTTAATATCATCACTTGCATTAGGAATTTTTAAAATAAATTGATCATTATTTAAAACATTTACACGTACTCTTGTGTGATCACCATGATAAATTATTTCGGCAACACTTGCCTCAAACTTATTTTCTAAATTATCGGACGGATTAATCATTACTCGTTCAGGTCTGAGAGAGATTTTGGTTTTTTCACCAGCAGCATGAACTGCAATTGGGTTAGCAATGACACTTTCTCCTTGCTCGGTTTCAACTTTTGCTTGATCACCTGAAACTTCCTTTACCGTACCTATGATTGTATTATTTTCACCAATAAATTCAGCCACAAATGAATTCACAGGAGTTTCGTAAAGTTCGTTGGGTCCAGATAATTGCTGAACATGACCATCATTAAATACTGCAATTCTATTTGACATGGTCAGGGCCTCACTTTGATCGTGTGTAACATAAACTACTGTCACACCTAAAGACTCATGAATATGTTTCAATTCATACTGCATACTTTCACGCAGGTTTTTATCAAGTGCTCCTAAGGGTTCATCCATTAAAACTAGTTTAGGATCAAAAACTAGTGAGCGCGCAACTGCTACACGCTGCTGCTGACCACCCGATAACTGTGCCGGCATTCTATTTCCAAAATCACCAAGAGAAACCATGTCTAAAGTTGACTGAACTTTTTGTTCGATCGTATCTTTGTCAAATTTTCTTACTTTCAATGGAAAAGCTAAATTTTCATAAACTGAAAGGTGAGGAAAAAGAGCATAATTTTGGAATACCATGCCAATGCCTCTTTTGTGAGGAGGAATACTTGAAATAGGCTCTCCATCAAGATATATTTCACCATTAGTCGGCGTCTCAAAACCCGCTAACATCATTAGAGTTGTAGTTTTTCCAGAGCCCGATGGTCCAAGTAAAGTTAGAAACTCTCCCTCAGCAATATCTAGGTTTAAACCTTTAACAACAAGAACTTTGCCATCATAGCTTTTATCTACTTGTTCAAATTTTACAAAATCTTGTTTTATATTGCTCATTAAAGTCTTAAAAATAATTGAAATTAACTGTAACAGAGTTAATTCAACTAAATCAATAGTTTTTATTGAAGCTTTAAAACAATAAATTGCGACAATTTGAGCATTTTATATATCGAAAATTTTGCTAAAAGGGTTATATTAAGAGCGGATACAAATAGATGAAATCAATCAAACTAAAAAATACTGACTTAATCTCCTCATTCACAAATATGAATGAATATGTACAAAAGTATGAAAACATTACTTTTGATATTGAAAAAATGCGCGAAGCGGTTGAGCAACTAATTAAAATCCGCCCCTTTGAGCAGCCTCAAAAAGAAGGTCTATTAAAGTCTAATGCGATATGTCTAAATTACGACGAACAAGAGCTTGATGAGTGGTTTGGTGGTAATATAAGAGGAAAATACTGGACTAAGCCCGACTCTTCATTCGAAGAAATGGAACGCGAACCATATATCGATGAATCTCGCTACACATTATTTAACTCAAAATTAAATGATACTTACCTTAAGCATGTTTACGAAACACTTAGTGAGCATTTTGCTATAGGTCGCTGTCGAATTATCAAAATGCCACCTAGAACTACTTTAAGTTGGCACCGTGATCCTGAAAAGCGCATTCATATTTCAATCAAAACAAACTTTGGTTCTCGCATGTTTATTGAAGATACTGGTTTTCATATTCCCGCTGACGGTAATATCTACATTACCGATAATACTAAATATCATACTGCAATTAATGGTGGTGAAGAAGACCGTATCCATTTAGTTGCCACTCTTCTCAATTAAAATAGTTTTCATAGTATATTTATTAAGTCGCTACGATATCTGTTGCTATCGTCAACTTAATAGAGTTAAACTTAATTTATGCAAATATGTAAAAACTATATTAATGGTAAGTGGCTAGAAAGTGCGTCTGGTGAAATTATTGAAGTAGATGATCCAGCTACTGGTCAGATCATTGGTCAAGTGTCTTGTGCTAAAGAAGAAGAAGTTAATATGGCTGTTGACGCTGCACTAAAAGCTCATCATTCAAGAATCTTAGTAGACATGCCACCTATGGAACGGGCCAAACTGATGAGAGTGATAGCAAACGAACTGCGCAAAGTAGCCAACGATGGTGGAGATTTACTTTGTCGCGAAAATGGCAAACCTCTTGCTAATGCGATATTTGAATTTAATGATGCCGCAAATTATTTTGATTATTATAGTGGCTTAACTGATAAACTTGAGGGTAATACTATTCCTGTAAATAATACAGTAATTGACTATACCTTGCTGGAGCCTTACGGCGTATCGGCACATATAGTTCCATGGAATTTTCCAATGTCTATGTTGGCTCGCTCATTGGCTTGTGCATTTGCCGCGGGCAATGCAACGGTCATTAAGACAGCAGAATTAACCCCACTTTCAACAGCAAACCATTTTGCTCAAGCAATACAAAATGCAGATGTTCCCGCTGGTTTAATTAATGTAATCTGTGGCTATGGTAATGAAGCGGGTTCTATATTAACCGCCCATAAGGATGTAAGCCAAATAACTTTTACTGGCTCTGTCCTTACTGGAAAAAAAATTCTACATGCAGCCGCTGAGCGAGCTGTGCCTGCGGTAGTTGAACTTGGAGGAAAATCAGCAGCAGTTGTTTTTCCAGACGCTGATTTAGACAAAGTAGTGAACTCTGCAAAAGGAGGGATATTTGGACAGGCGGGACAAATTTGTTCAGCAATGTCGAGAGTAGTAGTACATAAATCTGTAAAAGATGAGTTGGTAGAAAAATTAGCAAATATGGCTAAAGGTTTAAAGGTGGGTGCAGGCTATGAAGATGGCGCAGAATTAACTCCATTAATCTCCGAACAACAACTTCAAAAAGTAGAAAACTTTGCGCGCTCTGGACAACAAGCAGGTGCAACTGCAGTTACCGGAGGTAAGCGAATTGATAGAGACGGTTATTTTTTTGAAGCTACTGTATTTGACAATGTAAAACCCGACATGACAATTGCTCAAGAAGAAATTTTTGGACCAGTTTTGTCAGTCCTTACTTATGAAGATGAAGCAGAAGCTGTTCACATTGCGAATGATACTGCTTATGGACTGGCTGCTGGGGTTTTTACAAAAGATATTGATCAGGCAACTAATACGGTTAATCAACTACAGGCAGGTCAAGTTTATGTGAATAGTTGGTTTACTGGCAGTATTGCAACTCCTTTTGGAGGCTATAAACAATCTGGATATAGTCGCGAAAAAGGGCAAGAAGCTATAAAAGGATATCTCCAAGTAAAAAATGTTGGTATTCAATTATAAAGTAAATGCATACAGAATTATCTCAACTTGATGCTTTTGAATTAGCAAAACGAACATTGATGTCTTGTGGTGCTAGTGAGGAAAATGCAACTCCATTAGCAAATGGTATCATCTCTGCAGAACTTGAAGGTATAAAAAGTCATGGTTTTCATTATCTTCCAATTTACTGCCTACATCTTCAGTGCCAAAAAGTAAAAGGAAATGCTGAGCCAAAAATTAAAGTGCAATCAAGCGTAGCCTTTACAGTAGATGCAGATAATGGGTTTGCGCATAGAGCAATTAATTTAGGTTTTAAAGATTTACTGCCCGCAGCAAGAGAAAATGGCATTGCCTCTTTAGCAATTTCAAATTCATATAATTGTGGTGTACTTGGCTATCATACTCAGGCAATAGCAAAAGAAAAATTAATTGGCATTGGATTTACAAATGCACCCGCTTCTATTGCTCCAGCAGGTGGTATTAAGCCGGTAATAGGAACTAATCCTATTTCGATAGCAATACATAATGAGGGAAAAGTAAAAATTCTAATAGATCAATCTGCAAGTGTTGTTGCAAAAAGTGAAATATCTGTCAGGGCCAAATCTGGCGAAAGTATTCCAACTGGCTGGGCATTTGGACCTGATGGTAAAGATACCAATGATCCAAATACAGCTTTAAAAGGTACGATGGCTCCAACTGGAGGATATAAGGGTTTCGGCATTGGTTTGTTTGTTGAAATCATGACAGCTTGTCTAACTGGAGCGAACCTAGGAACTGAAGCTAGTTCTTTTGCAGATGATAAAGGAGCTCCTCCAGGAACTGGCCAATTTTTTATTGCAATTAATCCAGACAAATACTCAGATGATTTTGAAAATAAAATTACTAGTCTTATTAGAAATATTGAAACAGAAGAGGAAACTAGAGTTCCTGGAAGTAAAAGGATTGCTAATGCTTTAGCAAATTCCGAAAAGCCAATAACTATTAAAGAAGATTTGTATAATAAGATTATTTCCTTACAAGCCTAGCGACTAATCGTTATCGGCAAGTCCAGCTCCAGCTGCATTTTCTTTAAGCCGGTCAGTTTCTTCAACAAATGTTTCAGAAGAGAGATCATACAATTCATCCCAGATTTTTTCAGAGAATGAATTTTCATTTTCTAATACTTCAATTCTTACTATTTTAGCACTTTCTATTACCATACCCTCAAAATTCTTACTGGCAGATATAAACTTATTTAGGTTTAATAAAAAATCCACATCGTCTATTCGTAGCAAAATCTTCTTGCCAATTTTTTCTGAAAGCCGGTTTAAAAAAGGTATTAACAAAATAGGAAAGTTTATAGAATGAAAGGTTAGATTACTTATTTCCTCTACTTTATTTGCTGAATCCAATAGCGCAGATCCAGTATAAAATGGACAGTATGCAGCTGATTCTAAGCTATTATCTTCACAAATCTCTTTTGGTCCATGCACTTGTTTTCCTTTAACAGATCTGAGGTATAAATTTAAATTTTCTATTCCTGTTAAGCTTAATAATTCTAAAGTTTTAATATTTTTACCAATTTCTTCAGCTATTCCCCATGGAAAACCGGCTGCTCTTGTTGCTCTTTTAGATATAGTCTCTATTTCACTTGATGTTCTCATAGGCGATTATAAATCCAAGTATCATTAGCAGTTTTTAATTCATTAATTAAAGGTGCACCTTGATACATATTTATTCTTAACCATTTATCTGATCGAGGATCAAACTTTTGTGCACCAAAAAATGATAATTTAAGTCTCAGCATATCTATTGGAACTAAATTAGCTCCAATAATATTGTCTTGAATTTCAGAATAAGGGAATTTTTCTATAATAAAACATCTTCTTACCACATGTCGTAAGTCATTATTATCCATCAAAAACTCAGCCACAGTTTCTGTGTTTTGACACTCATTTAGTCTTTTTAATAAAGCAGAAATATCTCGTGCTATAGCAAGTGGCTGCTCTAATGTTGATCCGTTTTCCTCGTATCTATTTGCAACCCTAGGTTCTTCTTTATTCTTTGATATGAACCAAAAGTTAGTAGTCTCTTCGTTAGAATTAAAATCTAAGTTTAAGATATTAGAATAATTTTTATTTATTATATTAATTAAATCAACAACAGATCTCTCACCTGGTATGTCAAAGAACAAATCTTCATCAGAGCTCATATTTTGAATTAAAGGGTCCACAATTTTGTCATATGGCTCCATAAGCATTGATACAATATATTCTGTACCCTCTTCACTTAAGTGCTCTGCAACCCATAAATATAATTTATTCCAAAATAGATTCTCTTGAAACTTAATATTCAATAGATAGTTTTTTTCAAAGGAGTCTAAATCCTTAATTAGTCTTTGAATTTTTTTCGTTTGATATTCACTATCCGTTTTCCAGGTATCTATATTTAACTTTGATTTTTCGAAACACTCTTTAAATTTTTTAAAATCTTCTATATCAACTTTTTGTATAGAGCGTATTTGTTTTAACGCTTCCTCTCTTGAATAAATCCAATTATGTAACAACGTAGGATGATTCACTATAAAAGGTGCCATACCTAAGCCCGTGGAATTTCCTATGCCTAAGTTTCTTGCAATATCATGTGATAATTTTACAGCATTTGAAGGGTTTCTAGATTTTGCAATATGATTAACTTGATCAAATGTAAACTGACGAACTAAATAAACGAGCATCATCTCTAACCTAAAAGGGCCACATATTTCTGACCGATCTTTAATTCTATATCGATCAGCTAAGCCAAACTTTCCAGACCCATACACTGCTGTAGTTCGATACAAATATCCAACATCACTAATTAGTTCTTTATCTGGCTGATTTCCACTTGCCAGTGCTTCTACTGTATGCTCAAAAATTCTTACGGATTTATTGGCTCGAGACAATGTTAATTCTTTATAAGAGACTCTTCCAACTTCTTGTTTGGGAACATTTTTTTTTAGGCGTATAATATCTTCTTCAGATGGTATTCCATCGTGTAACACAAATGCAGCATCCCATTTAGTAGCAATAACACGATCTGAACGATCCCTAGAGTCTAATTCATTTGCAAAACATACCAATGAATATATGCGATCATTTTTTTTCACAGAATACACTGCAGTGCCATAACCATTTTCATCAAGTTCGAACAAATCTGTACTAAAATCCCAGTCTTTAAATTCTCTAATAAAACTTCTCAAGAAGGATAGTTTGGATTGATAAAAGGATCCTAATCGAGAAAGGGTCATTATATCATTTGCGCTACGGTGATTGATGCTAGTCATATTTAGTTAATATAATCTCTATAAAAATTAAACCAATTATTACCCAAAATTCCCTGCGTTTCCTCGCTATTAAAGCCAACCTCCTTAAGGCCTTTTTCCAAATTATCGAATCCTCTTGCATCTTGAAACCAATTAGGTTGCTCAGGAAAAGCTGCGTTAGATTTAGAGCCTTCACCATAGTCAATTGTCTTAGTCCAAGTTCCATTTCTCATCCACTCAACAATTCTATCTGGCTGTTGCAAACATAAATCAGAGCCTATACCTAAATTTTTTATTCCAATAATCTCTGCTGTCTGCGCAACCATTTGACAAAAATTGTCTAAGGAACAATTGGTGCCATTTAATAAGTGATGCGGATAAAGTGAAAGTCCCAGCATCCCTCCTGACTCGCCTAGGGCTTTTAAGATATCATTTGATTTATTTCTTTTAGCCTTATGCCAAAACAGTGGATTGGCATGAGTAATTGCGATTGGTTTTTCTGAAATATTTATAGCGTCAAATGTAGACTTATCAGCTGAGTGGGACATATCTATAATCATACCTACTCTATTCATTTCTTTTATTACCTCCCTACCCATCCTAGTAACACCACTATCATTTTCCTCATAGCACCCAGTTGCTAATAATGATTGATTGTTATAGGTAAGTTGCATGAATACTGCCCCCATTTCATGAACAGACTCAACTAAATTAATATCATCTTCAATTGGAGAGCAGTTCTGAAAACCAAAGAACACAGCTGTCTTGTTTTCATCTTTAGCTTTTTCAATGTCTTTAAATGATTTTCCTTGAAAAATAAGTTCAGAATAGTTTTCAAAATATCCCTTCCATTCATGGAAATTTTCCTGAACTTCATCATAGTCTTCGTGGTAAGCAATTGTAACATGAATCGCATCAAGTCCAGCTTCACGATTGAATTGGAATATTTCTTTTGACCAGTTGCAATATTGAAGGTTATCTATTCTATAATTCTTATTCTTTGACATTAGTAAATATAGTCTATCTTATTATGATAAAGTCAGTAATCTATTATATGTAAGAGGTCAATATTTTGAAGAAATACTCAGTTTTTAGCTTAATTAAGAATGCATTTAATAAACATCAAGATTGGGATGTGGCATGGAGAGATCCAGAGCCTAAAAAAGAGTATGATGCTATCATTATTGGGGGTGGCGGTCATGGCCTTGCCACTGCTTATTATCTAGCGAAAGAATATGAAATAAAAAATATTGCTATTCTAGAAAAAGGTTGGATTGGAGGTGGCAACATTGGAAGAAACACTACAATCTTAAGATCAAATTATATGCATGATGCTAATAATCTTTTTTATGATCATGGTATGCAAATGTGGAAGGGCTTAAGCCAAGAACTAAACTATAATGTCATGTATTCACCAAGAGGAATACTTAATTTAGCTCACTCAGACGCACAATTAAATGCATACTCTAGAAGAGGAAATTCGATGCGTTTAAACGGTATTGAAGCATCCCTTCTTGGTAGGGAAGAAGTTCGAAAGATAATCCCTTTTGCAGATTTTACTGATAATGCAAGATTTCCAATATTTGGTGGATTGATGCAATCTATTGGTGGTACTGCTAGGCATGATGCAGTTGCTTGGGGATATGCTAGAGCAGCTGATGATTTAGGAGTGGATATTATTCAACATTGTGAAGTTACAGGGTTTGATATTGTAAATGGATCGGTTCAAGGAGTTCAGACATCTAGAGGTTTTATCAAAACAAATAAGATTGGTCTTTGTGTTGCAGGCAGTACTTCCATACTTGCAGAAAAGTTGAATATGAGCTTACCGATTGAGTCTCACGTATTGCAGGCATGTGTTTCAGAGCCAGTAAAACCTTTGCTTGATGGAGTTGTAACTTTTGGTGCTGGTCATTTTTATTGTAGTCAATCAGATAAAGGTGAAATGGTAATGGGAGGAGATTTGGATGGGTATAATAGTTACGCTCAAAGAGGTAACTTGCCAACAATCCAACATGTTCTTACAGAGGGTGTTGCATTATTTCCCAACTTGAGCAGATTGAAAATGTTAAGAAGCTGGGGTGGTATTATGGATATGTCCATGGATGGATCACCAATCATAGACAAGACACATATTGAAGGAGTTTATTTAAATTGTGGCTGGTGTTACGGTGGGTTCAAAGCAACTCCGGTTTCAGGGCTTACTTTTGCTCATACAATTGCTACTGGAGAACCACATAAATTAAACGCACCATTTAAATTAGATCGATTTCATACAGGCCACTTAATTGATGAAAAAGGTCTAGGGACAAAGACTTGGATTAGTTGATATGCTTGAAATTAAATGTCCATATTGTGGTAGGCGCTCCCAAAATGAATTTTCTTATGGAGGAGATGCAACTGTAAAAAGGCCAAAACTCAATAAAGATATCAGTGACAATGAATGGGATGAATTTATTTACTATCGTAAAAATCCTAGAGGAATACATCTTGAGTTATGGCACCATACATCTGGATGTCGGCAATGGTTTAAAGTTAAGCGAGATACTTCCACTCATGAAATTGTTCAAACTTTTATGATAGAAGAAGAGTCACAATGACAAATGCACAAATATTCAGAACACGAGAAGGTGGCAAGATTGATAGAGAGGAAAAAATTTCCTTCATATTTAATGGTAAAAAATACTATGGTTATAAAGGGGATACCCTTGCGTCGGCATTACTCGCTAATGGAATACATCTAATTGGTAGGAGTTTTAAGTATCACCGTCCAAGAGGAATTATTGCTGCTGGAGTTGAAGATGCTAATGGCAAAGTTCAGCTATCAAGAAATAATATTAGTGAGCCAAACGTAAATATTACAGAAGTAGAATTAGTTGAGGGATTGAGTTTTGAAAGTCAAAATTGTTGGCCATCAGTAACATTTGATATTTGGGCCATTAATAATTTTTTAAATAGATTTTTTCCAGCTGGATTCTATTACAAAACTTTTATGTGGCCAAAAAGTTTTTGGTACAATGTTTATGAGCCAATTATAAGAAAAGCAGCGGGCATGGGAACCGCTTCATTAAAGCCTGACCCTGATAGATATGAGCATAGATACGAACATTGTGATATCTTGGTCGTTGGTTCAGGGCCTTCAGGTATTTCTTCTGCTTTGGCAGCAGCTAAAAATGGTGCCCGAGTTATTTTAGCTGAGGACAAACCTCGGTTTGGTGGTTCGTTACAAATAGATGAGGTAACTATTGGTAATAAAAATGGCAATGAATGGGTTGATGAGGCTATAGCTGAATTAAAATCAATGCCTAATGTGATTATTCGAAATCGCTCTCAAGTTTTTGGATACTATGATCACAACATGCTGGTTATGTTTGAAAGATGCAAAGATCATGTAAATAATTCAGAAGCTTTTACTCCAAGAGAAAGGCTCTGGTATATAAGAGCACAAGAAGTTGTGCTTTCTACCGGTTCAATTGAAAGACCATTAGTTTTTGCAAATAATGATAGGCCTGGAATTATGCTTTCTTCCTCAGCTAGAGAATATCTTAAAATTTATGGAGTTTTTGCTGGAAAGAAACCAATTATATTTACTAATAACGACTCCGCGTATGAAACAGCAATCGAATATAAGAAAAACGGAGTAGATGTCCTTATTATTGATACAAGGAATAATTCAGATTCAGGTATTGTGAATGAAACAAAAAAATTAGGTATAAAGATTAAGTTTGCACACGCCATTGCAAATACTTCGGGCTATAAAAAAGTGAAATCCGTAACGATTGGTAAATTGAATAAGGAAAAAAATGCTTACACAAAATTAGAAGAGGTAAAATGTGATAGTGTTTTTGTATCAGGTAATTGGACGCCAACTGTTCACCTAGCCTCTCAATCAGGAAATAAACTTAATTATGATACAAATACTGATACTTTCTTACCAAGTATATCTCGACAAGATGAGACTGTGATTGGATCAGCTAATGGTAGTATGACTTTAAAAGAAAGTTTGAAAGAAGGATTTGAAGTTGGTTACAAGTTGTCAAAAAAAATAACTAAAGGAAATATACAAACTACAATTCCCTTATCTGATGAAAAACAATTAGGCGATCATGATAAATTCTGGTGTATGCCACTCCCTACAAATAAAAACTATAAAAGATTTGTTGATTTTCAAAATGATGTAGCGGTTTCTGATATTCAGCTTGCAGTTCAGGAGGGATTTCGATCAATTGAACATGTAAAAAGATACACAACTTTAGGTATGGCAACTGATCAAGGTAAAACAAGCAACTTAAACGGCCTTCAATTAGTGTCTGATATAGAAAAAAAAATAGTACCTGAAGTGGGTCATACAACTTTCCGACCACCTTATACATCTGTAACAATAGGAACAATAATTGGTCGAGAGGTTGGCAAAAATTACAAAGCAACTAGAAAATCACCCATGCACACTTGGCATGAAAAAAACAAAGCGGTATTTGTTGATGCCGGACTATGGCTTAGACCGCGATACTATAAACAAAATAATGAAGATTTGTTTGAAGCATCGAAAAGAGAAGCTTTAAATGTTCGGAATAATGTAGGAATATGTGATGTCACTTCACTAGGTAAAATCGAGATCAAAGGACAAGACTCAGCTGAATTTTTAAATCGCATCTACACTAATGCCTTTTTGAAACTTCCAATAGGAAAAGCTCGTTATGGTGTGATGTTGCGAGAAGATGGAATAGTTTTTGATGATGGAACAACGACCAGAATATCAGAAAACCATTATCATATGACGACAACGACAGCTCAAGCAGCTAATGTACTCTCACATTTAGAATATTATCTTCAAGTAGTCTGGCCTGAATTAGATGTAGTGGTAGTTTCTGTTACTGAGCAGTGGGCTGCTGCTGCAATAGCTGGTCCAAAATCAAGATTACTCTTAAGTAAAATATTTCCTTCTGAGGAGGTGTCGAATGAGAGCTTTCCTTTTATGGGCTATAAAGAATTTAAGTTTAAGGAAACAACTGCCAGAGTATTTAGAATATCATTTTCTGGAGAACTGGCTTATGAAATAAATGTGGAGTCAGATTTTGGCCTTCAAATGTGGGAGGAAATTTTAAACTTAGGAGAAGAATTTAAAATTCAACCATATGGAACGGAGGCTTTATCCACCTTGAGAATTGAAATGGGTCACATAGCAGGTTCTGAGATTGACGGCAGAACTATTGCTAGAGATTTATCGCTTGAAAGCTTGCTGAGTGAAAAAAAAGATTTCGTCGGTAAAAGATCTTTAAATAGAAAAGCATTTACAGATAATAATAGAGAAAAAATAGTTGGATTAGTTCCTATTGATAAAAAAACAAATATTCCTGAAGGCTCTCATCTTGTCTTAGATAAAAATGCAAGTTTACCTAACCCAAAATTGGGACACGTATCGGCCTCATGCTGGAGCGTGGAATATAATAATCCTTTCTCTTTGGCTATTGTCAAAAATGGTCATAATAAACTCGGCGAAAAACTATACGCTGTTTCACCTTTAAAGAATGTTTCAGTTGCAGTTGAAGTCGTGTCACAGCATTATGTTGATCCTGAAGGAAAGAGAGTTAGGTCATGACGAAACTCACTTCACAAATGAGCATCGGTATTAACGAATTTAATGGAAACTATTCCAATAAATCAGAGAGCTCTTTGCTTAAAATTAGAGAGATTTCAGATATTAAAATTTTTCAGATTACACAATACAAAAATAGTAAATTAGATATTTCTTTAATCAAAATTGATAATCAAATTCTTTCTAAAATGTCTGGGTGTGTGTCGGCAAATTTTAATACAAGAATACTCTGGTCAGGGCCTAAAACTTGGATAGTTATTTCTAAAAATAAAAATATAATAGATGATATTAATAAAAATTGCTCGGCAAATAATTTTGCTATTACTGATCTATCTCATTCGAGAATGACAATTCAAATAGAAGGTAAAAATGCTTTTGATGTTATAAAAAAAGGATGTCCATTAAATTTAAATAATTTCAAAACAAATATGTGTGCGAATACTGTATTCAATGGGATTACAATTACAATAGACTTGCTTGATCAAGATAAAAATATTTTTAATATAATGTCTCATAGAAGCTTCGCAGATTCATTTTACCATGCAATTACTGACGCATCACTTGAGTATGGATATAAAATAGAGTAAATATTTATGGATTGGGTAAACTCTATAAGAAGTCCAGGTTTAACACTTTTTTTCCAATATATTACTTGGTTAGGATACAGAGATTTTTTATTTCTCTTTATTCCTTTTTGTTACTGGTTTTTTGATAGAAAAATTTTTGGTATATTTACACTATT